>Ga0209086_10001270_pt1 | contig 20659 bp, 22 predicted proteins | sample M_130207_XF_Meta_FD_187312 | JGI IMG/M metagenome (GOLD analysis project Ga0209086, IMG submission 187312) | Freshwater microbial communities from Lake Montjoie, Canada to study carbon cycling - M_130207_XF_MetaG (SPAdes) (version 2) | ecosystem: Environmental > Aquatic > Freshwater > Lake... | reverse complement strand
CTTCCAGCGGTTCTTGGACCGACGTGGCTATTTCGCCCCCGATCTACACATCCAGCCAGGCTCTAGCAACTGTGGATTCGTTCCCGGCGGACAACGCTGCTGTCACTTTCCTTGGTGCAGCTTCGACTGCCTACCCGCAGAACCTGATCTACAACAAGAACGCCATCACGCTCGGCACCGCCGATCTGCTTATGCCGCAGGGTGTGGATATGGCTTCTCGCCAGGTTCATAACGGCATCTCGATGCGTATTGTTCGCCAGTACGACATCAACAATGACCGTATGCCTTGCCGTATTGACGTTCTGTACGGCTACTCCGTAATTCGCGCGCCTATGGCCGTGCGTATGTGGGGTTAACCACTTCTCTCTGGGGCTGCGGCCCCAGATCTCCCCCTTTCAACTTTTTAGGAGAATATCATGGCTCTTCCCAACTCCGGCGGCGGCTATCAGCTTGGTGATGGCAACGCTAACGAACCCACCATTGGCGATCAGGGCGACATCACGTCCGGTCTGACTTCTGCGGTCACTCTGACCGCAGCGCAGATCGCGACGGGTATCATCTCGACCACTCCCGGCTCGGCCCTTAACTACACCCTGCCTACTTGCGCGCTTATGGACGCCCTGTTCACAAACGCGAAGCCAAACAGCTCGTTTGACTTTTCGGTCATCAATCTGAGCAGCGCCAACATCGGTTCGCTTGCCACTGCTACGGGCTGGACCCTTGTCGGTACGATGGGCGTTGCGGTGTCCAGTTCTTCGCTGTTCCGCGCTCGCAAGACCGGCGATGCGACTTGGACGCTCTACCGCATCGGCTAACATCCTGACGCCCCGTCGCAAGGCGGGGCGTCTTTTCAACGGGTATACCCATGATCTATATGCGCCATGCGATCCACGGCACCAAAGTTGCCACTATGGAAGCCGAAGCGATTTATGATGAAACGAATGGCTGGAGCCGCTATACTCTTGGCGAAGCCCCGTTCTCTGACACGTCAGAGCCGGTAAATGAACTTGCACCCCGGCGGCGCGGTCGCAGGCCGCTGAATGAGGGAATAGCCAGCTATGACGACAGCCGGGGATCAAATTAACGGAGCCCTTCGCCTTCTAGGCGTTCTGGCCGAAGGTGAAACGCCGTCTGCGGCTACGTCGCAAGACGCGTTGTCCGCCCTCAATCAGATGATCGACTCCTGGGGTACGGAAAAGCTCGCGACGTTCACAACGCAAGAGCAAGTGTTCTCTTGGTTGCCGGGGCTCATTAGCCAGACGCTTGGGCCTTCCGGCGACTTCGTTGGCGACCGCCCTGTCTTGATGGACGACGCAACCTACTTTGTGGACGCCTCGACCGGCATCTCCTATGGCATCAAGATAATCAACCAGCAGCAGTACGACGGCATTGCGGTCAAAACCGTGACCAGTACTTTTCCACAGGTAATGTGGATCAACACCAACTACCCCAACATCGACATGCACATCTATCCGGTGCCTACAAAGGTGCTGGAATGGCATTTCATATCGGCGGCGCAATTGGACCAGCCCGCTACCATCGCAACGCCGTTGTATTTCCCGCCTGGCTACATGCGGGCGTTTCGGTACAATCTGGCTTGCGAATTAGCCCCCGAGTTTGGCGTTGAGCCTTCCGCTACGGTCGGGCGTATCGCTATGGCGTCAAAGCGCAATCTCAAGCGCATCAACAACCCTGACGACATCATGTCGATCCCCTACGCCATCGTCAGCACCCGCCAGCGGTTTAACATCTTTGCCGGGAACTTCTAATGAAAAGCCCGATCCTTGGCTCCGCGTATGTAGCCCGCAGCGTCAACGCTGCGGACAACCGTATGATCAACCTGTTTCCTGAAGTTGTACCGGAAGCGGGAAAAGAACCCGCGTTTCTGCAACGCGCGCCAGGGTTAAATTTGCTGGCATATGTTGGCACAGGCCCCATACGCGGGTTGTGGACATTTGGCAATTATGGTTACGCCGTATCAGGCACCACGCTTTACAAGATTGACACTGATTGGAACGTTGTAGCCAAAGGCACCGTGGCGGGTACAGATTCGGTGTCGATGGTTGATAACGGTACTCAGATGTTTATCGCGGCGGGCGCTACCGGATACATCTACAACGCCAGTACGGACGTGTTCGCGCAGATCACGGACGTTGACTTTGCGGGCGCGGTGACGGTCGGGTTTATTGACGGGTACTTCGTTTACAACCAGCCCAACAGCCAAAAATTTTGGGTGACTTCGCTGTACGACGGCACGTCTGTCGATCCGCTTGACTTTGCCAGCGCGGAAGGCTCGCCCGACAATCTGGTGTCCTTGATCGTAGACCATCGCGAAATTTGGCTGTTTGGGCAGTCTTCCATCGAAGTTTGGTACGACGCCGGTTTGCCGGACTTTCCTCTTGCGCGTATCCAAGGCGCGTTTATTGAAATCGGTTGCGCCGCGCCGTTCTCCGTCGCCAAGCTAGACAACGGCGTGTTCTGGTTAAGCGCCGACGCGCGCGGGCGCGGTATGGTGTACCGGTCCAACGGCTACGCTGGCACCCGCATTTCAACGCACTCCGTCGAATGGCAGATCCAGCAATACGCCGACATCACGGACGCGGTGGCCTACACCTATCAGCAAGACGGCCATTCGTTTTATGTGTTAAACTTCCCCAGCGCCAACATCACTTGGGTCTATGACGTGGCGACCCAAGCATGGCACCAACGCGCTGGTTGGCTCAACAACCAGTTCACCCGTCATCGCGGCAATTGTCAGATGGCGTTTAACGGTCAAATCGTCATCGGGGATTATTTGGCGGGAGCCATCTACGCTTATGATCCCACCGTCTACACAGAAGCGGGTACAATACAAAAATGGCTGCGCTCGTGGCGGGCGTTGCCCACCGGCACCAACAACCTAAAACGCACCACCCAGCATAGCTTGCAATTGGACTGCGAATCGGGCGTTGGGTTGGATGGCGGCGACACCGTGCAAGGGTCTGATCCGCAAGTCATGCTGCGTTGGTCGGATGACGGCGGTCATACTTGGTCCAGTGAACATTGGCGGTCTATGGGCAAACTTGGCGAAAACGGGCGGCGCGTCTTATGGCGGCGTCTTGGCATGACCATGAGACTGCGCGACCGCGTGTACGAGGTATCGGGTACAGATCCTGTCAAGATTGCCATTATGGGCGCTGAACTGATCGTGAGCCCAACCAATGCTTGATAACATCACGCAGATTCCGGCTCCGCGTGTCGCCATCTGGGACACGATGACGAACTACGTCACGCGCGGGTGGTATCGGTATTTCTACAACTTATACGCCATTCTTGGCAGCGGTTCGCTTCGCAGCGGCGCGTTTTACGACACCACCACGCAGACCGCCGCAGCCATCAATACCGCCTACGCCATCACGCTTAACAGCACGAGCTTGACCCAAGGCGTCAGCATTGGAACGCCAACATCGCGGGTGTATGTCGACCGCACAGGCTCTTACAACATCCAGTTTTCGTTGCAACTGACTAGCACCAACGCGGCGGATAAAGACGTGTATATCTGGGCAGACGTGAACGGAACGTCCGTACCTGAGAGCGCCACCAAGTTAAGTTTGTCTGGCGCTAGTAAATCTTATGTTGCGGCATGGAACTTCGTTATTCGCATGAGCGCGGGTGACTATTTCCGGCTGATGTGGTCTACTACCAACACGAACGTTCAGATAGCCCGCGTAGCGGCGTCTGCGCCTGTACCGGCCATCCCATCGGTCATCTTGACCGTAGCTGCAAATATAGGTGAATAATGGCTGTTCTTTCCCCCGCTGCCAAAACATCTTTTGTTGACGCCGCTGGCGAACCACTAGTTGGTGGTCTGCTGTACACTTACATTGCGGGGACTACTACGCCGCAAACGACCTACACGGACTCGACAGCGGTGACGGCCAACACCAACCCCATCGTTTTGGATTCGCGTGGTGAGGCCAACGTCTGGTTGGGCGGCGCTATCTACAAGTTCGTCTTGAAAGATTCGGTTGGCGCGTTGATCTGGTCCGTCGATAACATTTCTGCGCCTACGGCGGCGGTGTCGCCCGTGTTGTCTGGCAACGTCACCATCGACTCCAACACATCTTCGGCTGCATTAACGATCACGCAGACAGGCACGGGCGCGGCGCTTAGAGTGCAGGATTCCAGTGATCCTGACGCAACGCCGTTTATCGTCGATAGTAATGGCTCGGTCGGCATCGGCACGGCTACGCCGTCATCGGCGCTGGAGATTGCCAGCCCTGGCGTCTTTACTGGCGCGTGGGCCTACCTGCCCACTGGCACCGCAATGTTGTTCGCACAGACATCCGCGCCCACTGGTTGGACCAAGTCCACTACGCACAACAACAAGGCCCTGCGCGTAGTGTCTGGCGCGGCCAGCAGCGGCGGTTCCGTGGCGTTTACGACCGCGTTTGCGTCTCAATCTGTCGCGGGTACGGTGGGCGGCACTACGCTTACCACGGCACAAAGTCCTAGCCATACGCACACATACCCTAACGGCTCTACAACAGCGTCGTATAAAGTAGATGGAAACACGGGTCCGAACGGATATTTTGCGTCTGGATCTACGGACGCAACGGGCGGCGGTGGTTCGCATGACCATACGTTTACAGGCACGGCAATCAACTTGGCCGTGTCTTATGTCGATGTCATCATCGCGACTAAGGACTGACGATGCAGCTTAAGAACGGTTCATTCTGCCCGCTGATCAAGAAGGAGTGCGTCCAACTCCAGTGCGCTTGGTTTACGCAGTTGCGGGGGACGCACCCGCAGACCGGCGCGGAGATTGACGAATGGATGTGCGCCATCTCGGCCATGCCCATGCTACAGATTGAGGTCGCCAAGGAGGCGCGGCAAGGCGCTGCGGCGACTGAGAGTTTCCGAAACGAGATGGTGCGGGCGCAGGCCGAGGTGCTGCCGCCCTTGCTCCACAAACAACTATCGTAGGGGGCGCGTGTGTCGCACAAGCAAACGATCTCGGACTACCTCGCGACCGTTCTGGAGTTGCCACCTCAGGCCCGCGCTTGGCTGTTGGACCTGTGGGACGCCATCCAAGTGTTTGATGACGTTGTGGACGGCGATCCGGTGACGGGCGACGACATGCGCCGCGCGGTCTGGTCTTGTCTGGTGCAGATGCCGTCCAATCCGTTCTTTGCCGCCAACTCGGCCAGCCTGTTGCCTGTGATGGCGACGGCGTTCCTAAAGTGGGCGGCGTCGGACGAGGCGGAACGCGCCGGTAAAGCGGACGCCAAGTCGTTCATGTGGCGGGCGTCCTACTATGATGTTGTTCTGGCCGTGGTCATGCTATGTCACGGGTACGACGCGGCCCTAGCCAAGTCGGGTGCAGTTATGGCATTGTACGGCGAGAAATACACAGACTATTGCGCGGAGTTCTCCCATGCCTGATCCGATTTCTGCTATTGCAGGGTCTAGCGTCCTTGGCGCTGGCGCAAGTCTGTTTGGCTCCAGCAACGCTGCGGACGCCCAGCGCGATGCCGCTGCTCAGAGCGCCGCCGTTCAAAAAGAAATGGCGGACAAAAGCATTGCCGCCCAGCGGGCGATGTTTGACATTGGCCGCGCGGACCTCGCGCCTTACCGACAGGGCGGCGAGACCGCGCAGAACCAGCTTATGCAGATGCTGGGTATTGGCGGCGACACCACGGCGGCGAACTACGGCAAGTATGCCAAAGACTTTGGCATGTCAGATTTTACAACTGATCCTGGCTACCAGTTCAGCCTTGACCAAGGGCTACGGGCAATCAAGGCTCGCGATGCGTCGCAAGGGCGGACTTTTTCGGGTGCAAACGACAAAGGCATCCTTGATTACGCTACGGGTAAAGCTTCTGGCGAATACCAGAACGCTTTCAACCGCTATCAGACCAATCGGACGGCACAGCTTGCGCCGTTGCAGAGTCTGTACGCAGGCGGTCAGGCCGCAGCGGCAGGATCGGCGGCGGCGGCGCAGAACTTGGGCACAAACCTCGGCAATACCTATTCGAATTTGGGATCTAATCTTGGGCAGGCGGATGTCGCGGCGGGCAATGCACAAGCGTCAGGCTACCTAAACCAAGCGAACGCGGTGACGAACGCGCTCAATCAGGGCATGAGTTCATACACGATGAATAACTATCTGAACCGTGGCGGCGCGGGCGTAAACCCATATAGTGGGGGCAGTCCAATGACAACGGCTGATTATGGTATGATCAACAGCTATTTCAAAGGATAGACCGATGGTTGATTACAACGCCGCGCTTCCGCAACTTACGCCGTACCAAGCTCCCAATATGCTTGCTATGGCCGAAATGGCTAACAAGATGCAGCTTCATCAAGCCCAACTGGCTGAAGTGCAGCGCGCGGCCAATGAACAAAATCAAATGCGCGCCCTTTTCGCAAGCGGCGTTGACCGTGGTTCGCCCGAAGCTTTGCGACAAGCGTATAATATTTCTATGGGGGCAGGTCAGGCGCTCGAAAAGCATCAAAATGACCTTAAAGCTTCCGCGCTCGCGCAGAAAAAAACTGAAGGCGAACTTGCAAAACAGCCTATTGATTTGCAAACGGCAACAGCCGAAGCGGCGGCAAAGACATTGGCGTTTCATCGCGAAACTGCACCTATCGTCAAAGATCAGGCTACATACGACATTTGGCGCGCTAATTTGCTAAAAGACGCACCTAAACTTGCGGCTGAAGTAGACCCAACTTACAGCCCTGAAGGTATGCAGCGGTTGATAATGACCCACGACGCAAGCGTAAAAGAATACGCAGCGCAAACGGCAGAACAACGGCTTAGGAATAGGCCTGTAAACATCAATCCAACTGAAAAAATGCCGGGGATGCGTTACGATCCAACTACCAACACAATGGTAGAAATGGGTACGGGCTTGCCCGCAACGGCAAACGTTCCCCTACCTGCTGCCGGTCCTGCGCCTGCCGTTGCGGGGGCACCGTTTGCCGCGCCTGCCAATACGCCTGCTGCGGTTAGGCAGCAGACTACCGTTGCTGCCCCCGCTATTGGTGACGCATTCTCGCAAAGACTTAACGCTGCCGAAGGCGTTGACAAAAATTCCCGTTCGACGGCGCAGGGATTTGGTCAGTTCATTAACGGCACTTTTGTTGATACGGCCAAGAAAGTGTTTCCTGAACTGGCAAACAAATCGCCTGCGGAAATTCTTACCTTGCGCGGCACCAAATTGGCGGATGGCACCCCAATAGAAGCCGTGTTAGAGCAAAAATTCCGCACGGACAACATTGCGTCGTTGACCAGCGCGGGCATCCAACCCACGCCAGGCAACGTTTATCTAGCGCACTTCCTTGGTGCTGGTGGCGCGCGTAACGTCCTGAGCGCAGATCCCAATACGCCGCTGTCGCAAGTCGTCAGTGCAGACGCCATCAAGGCCAATCCAGAAGTTCTTGCAATCAAAAACAAGACTGTGGGGGATTTGCAGAACTGGGCCAACAGCAAGTTCGGCGGCCAACCCGGCTTGGCTGCATCTATGACGGCGGGCAACGCCCGTCTGGGCGGCGCTCCCGCCGGGTTTGTGCCCGCTAATAACGCGCTCATGTCGCTTGGCGCGCCCACGGTCAACAACGCGCTCATGGCTAACATGTTTGGTACTGCGCCTTCGCAGAATGCGGGGGTATCGTTGCAGCCTCAGATACCGGGCGCGCCGACGCCTACCGCTGCAATGGCCCCTGCCGTTGCTGCCGCGCCTGCACCCGCAGGGCAATCGCCTTGGGAGGCTCAGCAAGCACGCACGCAAGCACTTGCCGTCAAACAAGCTGCGGCTATTAAAGGCGCTGAAAAAACTGCTGAACTGACTGCGACGCAAAAAGGTGCCGATGATGCGCGGAAAGAATCGGCGTCGCGGTTGCTGAAAACAGTGGGCGGTACAGCGGCTTCCGACATTGAAAAACTTATCCAAGCGTCAACGTCAGGAAAATTGGCGGCTGATTTAGCTGATCGTATAGAGTCCGTCACCGGTAAATCAACTAAAGGTATGACGAACATTGAGGCTCTTTCGCAAATAGCCAGCTCAATCACGTTTGACATAGCTAACGGTAAATACGGCAGCGGGTTTACCGACAAAGACCGTGAAGCAGTTGAGACAATGAGCGGCAAAATAGCTGACCGCGAAAAAGGCCCTGAGCGGCGCATTGCGGCGTTCAAACAATTCATAAACTATATGAACGCCACTTCCGAAGGTAAAGAATTGGCGGTTCTACCCCCTGCGGGTTCGGCTGCGCCTGCGGGTAATGCCGCACTGCAAGTTGCGCCCGTCGCTATTAAAAACGACCAAGAGTATAGCGCTCTTACAAAGGGCACACTGTACACAGCGCCTGATGGTTCCGTTCGGAGGAAGCAATAATGGGATGGCAAAATGATCCTATTGCCACTTCTGAAGCTAAGCAACCAGCTTGGGCATCGGACCCTATAGAATCTCAACCGTCAGCGGCAGGCGAAGGTATGCCGTCTACGCGGAAAGCGGCGTCTGAAGGTCGTTCTCGCGGTGGGTTTCGGAAGCAAGTTGAAGAGGCGTTTACCAACCCCGCAGAGACGCCGCGCATCCCGACAGCCGCCGAGTTGGCGGGGCGTTACGGCGCTATGGGTAGAGGCGCGGCAGAAGGCGTTATTCCATCCATAGCTGGTCTTCCCGGCGATGTTGTAGGCATCTTTGCCGACAATCCATATACGTCTCATGAAATCGGTAACGCCATGTTTGGCGAAGCTACGTCGGCGGATCAAGCTAGAGGCCGTTTATTTGGTGGTGCCGCCACTTCGTTTCTCAGTCCTCTTGCCGCCACAAAACTTATTGGACCGGGCAAGGAAATGGTGGACGCGGCAAGACTTGCGCGAGCAGCGCGAACTGCATCCGCCACTCCTCCTATCAACCCATATAGTTTGGCTGGGGTAGCGGACGTTGCTACTGGCGCGGCACAGGCCGGGGCGTCAGGTACGTTAGGCGCGGCGCAAATTGTTCTTGACCCAATTGCAGCGGCGCTGCAAGGGGGCGGCGCATTATGGCAAAAAAGCGCCGAGGGAATTAAAAATCAATTGAGTCCCACACGGCGCATGTTGGAGCCTGCGTTGGAGGGCAACGCCGAAGGCGTTGTCAACATGCTGCGTAATCCTAACGCGGCACTTGTGGCGGGTACCAAGCCTACCGTAGGTGAAATCGTTGCCGGTAGTGGAACAAGTCCGACGCAATTGGCGGCGCTGCAAACCAAACTTGCAAAAGACCCCGCGCTGGCGTCGCAGTTTGCCGCGCGCGAATCCGCAAACGAACTTGCGCGTGTCAACGCTATTGGAACCATTGCGCCTGAAATTCCCGCTGATCTTGCAGCGGCGGAAAAAGCGCGAGCAACGCAAGCCAGTCTTAATTATGGTAGGATTGAAACAAAACTTGTGCCCCCTGACGAGACGCTGACTGCGTTACTTGAAACGCCCGCCATGCAAGAAGCTGTTGCTACCGCGAAAAATCTTGCCGCCAATAACCGTCGTCCTTTTATGACGGATGCAAATGAGTACCCCGGTCAAAGCCTTCTCGACATCAAAGCCGGGATGGATAAAATGTTGACATCAAAAAGAAATGCTGTTGGTGGCGCATTGGAAGCCGCAGAACTCAAAACTATAGGTAAACTTCGCGGGGATTATATAGATTGGCTTGAAGGGGTGTTGCCGGGCTTTAAAACGGCAAAAACTGAGTTTGCCGCCAGCAGTAAACCAATTGACGTAATGGACGTCGGTAAAATTCTAAAAGAAAGCGTTACAAGTCCGCTTGACCAAGGTGTTAGCCGCCCCGCCATGCTTGCGCAAGCGGTCCGCAATGCGCCCGGCACCATTAAGAAAGCTACGGGTGCGCCTCGGTATGAGGATCTGTCGGCAATTTTGGAAACGGCTGACTCGGCAAAGGTCTCCAATGTCCTGTCAGACTTTGCGCGGTCTGCCGAGTTTAAGCGTCTTTCGCAGGCGACAACAGGCGTTAAAGCTGGCGAGAGCATTGCGGACATACCTGGAGCCCGAGGCGTTATTGGTACATTAGCGTCAGGAATAATGAAAGCATTTGAAAACGCCATCAGTCGGAAAGCGGCTGTTGAGATCGGCGAAGCGATGCTGCAACCCGAAACTTTTGCGCGGTTGGTTGAAAAGTACGCCATACCTAATGCGCCGAGAAACATAATGGAGCGCAACGCTCGTCGATTGGCTATGCAAGAACGCAATGTAAGACGAAACAATCTTCTGCGTGGTGGCGTTCAGACTTCAAATGCCCTCGCACCGCAAGAGGCCCCTTGATGCACGATACAAAGCTGGCCGTTGATGGTGCAATCGCTGCGGGGGCGCTGACGCTTCCGTGGTGGGCGATGGAGCTAGGTGCGTGGGCCGGGCTCTGCGTCACGCTGGCGACACTTGCGTTGCTCGTCATCCGCATACGCATAGCCGTTCGTGATTGGAAAGCCGGAACTGAAATATGAGTACCACGGAAGAGAAACAGGAAAAGTTTGCCATCGAGATGGCGGCGAGCGCCAGCAAGGGCGCGTTGGTAGAGAAGATCACCTTCGCGGGCATCCCGATCCTGTTCTCTTGCGTCGTCTACCTCATGAGCGCGCTTTCTGCTGCCAACAACGAGATCATTCAACTAAAGTCCAAGGTGGCTGTCGTCGTCAACGCCGACAACAAGGCCATCCCGCCCCAAGGCACCACCATCGACATGGCGCAGATTCGCGAGAACCTGAGCGATCAAATCAGCAAGGTCGAAAAGGAAAGCGCCTTGGCCCGCGCCGCCATGACGTTGGACCGTGAGCGTTCCATGTCCGCCATTGAGAAAAGCCGCATGGACATGGTGGCCGACGCCGCTGCCGCGCGCGCTGCCATCCGGTTTGACACCGCACAAATGATCGCCGCGCTGGATAAGCGTGTCACTCTTTTAGAGAAGGGGAAATAACCATGCACATGAGCCAAGGCGGTCTCGACAACCTGCTCAAGAAGTTTGAAGGCTGCAAACTGAAAGCGTACCGTTGCCCCGCAAATGTGTGTACAATCGGTTACGGCCACACCTCGGCTGCTGGCGCGCCTATGGTCAACGACGGCATGACCATCACGCAGGCGCAGGCGGACACGATCCTTCGTCAGGATCTGATCAAATACGAGCGTTCTGTTCAGGATCTGATCAAGGTCGAACTGACGCAGAACCAGTTCGACGTGCTGGTGGACTTCGCCTACAACGCAGGCGTCGGCAACCTCAAGTCGTCCACGATGCTCAAGAAGGTCAACGCTGGCGATCTTGACGCGGTGCCTGCCGAGTTGATGAAATGGACCAAGGGCGGCGGCAAGGTGCTGCCAGGGCTGGTGCGCCGCCGCCAGGCGGCAGGCGCATGGTGGACCGCACAGGATCAGGCGCATGATGAACAAGAGGACCGTGCAGAACCTGATGCTCCTCCGAAAAGAACTATGGCAGACAGCAAGCAAGGTAACGCGGCGCTACTGACGGCAGGGCTTGGAAGCGTCGGCGTTGCCAAGGAAATTGCGGCGCAGGCGAAGGACGCATCTGACGTGATGGATCAGATCATGGGCCTGCTGCACAACGTAAACTTTATCATCATGCTGGCGATCATTGGCGCGGGTGCAGCCATTTGGTTCTGGCGCAAGAAGCACATGGACGAACACGGTGTTTAGCCTGCTTTTTACGCCGCTGGGGCGTTACGCCATCATGGGCGTCATCATCGTAATGACGCTGACCGGCGTCTACTACAAGATCCGCAGGGACGCCGTGGCCGAGATTGAAGCCGCTGCGACGGCGGACGTGCTACGGAGAACACGCAATGCGGTGGATGCTGCTGACGCTCTTGATCTGTCCCCTGACCGGGTGCGTGAGCCTGACAAGCACCGTCGAGACTAACGCGGCGGTCTGCACGGTCTGGAAGGATGTGTCTTGGTCATCCAAGGACACCACGGCCACCATCATCGAAGTGCGGCAGAACAACGCCCGGCGCGAAGGCTGGTGCGCTAAGTGAGCGCAACCACCTTGGGAAACTCCACGTCTCCAAGGATCTCCGTGCGCTCCCGCGCCGCCCGCAGCGCCGTGTAGCGTTGATGCAGACGGATCAGGACGGTGGTGCGCTGCTCGCCTGCGCGCTCGTCTGCCAGCATCCGCCTGACGGTGTCCTCGTCCAGCGTGGGCAGCACCTTGTTGATCTCGCGCCAATTCATGCTTTCAATTCCTCAAGTGCTATGTCTGAGATCGCCCGCTTGTCCTGAAGCGCGCCCCAGATCCGTTCGTCCACTGTTTTATTACAGATCAGCAAATAACACCAGACATCCTTGGTCTGCCCGCCCCGGTGCAGGCGGCCCACCGTCTGTTCGAACAGTTCCAACGACCAGGGCATCGACAGGAAGATGATCTTGCAGCCGCCAAACTGAAGGTTGAGACCGTGACCGGCGGACTTAGGATGGATCAGCAACAACTCGATCTCACCCGCGTTCCAGCGCGGGATGGCGTTAAAATCGTCAATGGTGCGGGCGTGGGGATACCGGCGCATTAGCTCGGCCAGTTCTTCCTTGTAGTTGTAGACGATGATCGTGTTGTCGCGCTGGTTCTCGTTCAGGATCTCTTCGATCAGTTCAAACTTGTGCGTCGAGAACCAAATGACCTTCTGTTTCATAGTGAACTTTCCCTTTTCCTCTGACGCTATCGTCTTGTTATCGTAAACGAACCCCGACGCCATCTGCTGGAGCTTGTTCGTCACGGCGGCGGCGTTCGCCGCGATGATCTTGTCCTCGCCGTACTCCAGCAGGAAGTCGCGCTTCATCTTTTCGTAGGGCTTGCGGTCAGGCATGTCGCAGCGCATTTCCACAACATTTAGCTGCGGCAACTTGTCGCTGTATTCGCCGGGGTCCAGCACAAATGTCGCTGGACGGATGGCGTCCATGACCTGTTCCAGCGCGCCTTTGCGCGGTTGCCAGTCACCAAAGTCGCGGTTGATGCAGACGAAATACTTCTGGAGAAACGCGCCCTTGGCCCGGCCCAGCAGTTTTTGGTCAACCACTTTGCATTGGCCGAACACGTCTTCGAGCCCGTTGGACGTGAACGAGCCGGTCAGGCCCCAACGTGTTCGAACGCCCTCTAAAAGTTTTTCCACAGCTTTAAACCGTTTGCCGCTGGGATTTTTAAGCCGTGTCAGTTCGTCAAAAATTACCGTATCGAAAAGCGCGTCTTTTAAACTATGCCCGCGCATTCCGTCCGCCAACCATTGAATGTTTTCGTAGTTCATGATGACGACGTTTGCGCCGGTTTCGGCGGGGGATTTAAACGCAAAACCGCGTTGTTGCGGTGTTCCTACCGCTAAGATAGGCGACAGAAACTTACTCCATTTGGGTATCTCAACAGGCCACACGTCCGTACACACCCGCTTAGGCGCAAGGATTAGTACGCGGTCTAATTTGCCCGCTTTGTACAGTCTATCCAACGCCGTCAGCGTGATGGCCGTCTTGCCTGCACCCACGGGCGCAAGGATCATGGCTCGGTCGCGGGCGTACAGGAAATCGGCGGCTTCTTCTTGATAAGGTCGTAATGCGAGGCCCATTTGTCTACCTCTTCCGTTGACCACAAGCAGGCGTAATGCTGCCCAAGGCGCTCCATGTCCGCAGCAAAGATCTTCTGGAGCGGCGCAAGACGCCCGCCCTTGGTCTTGAGTTCCACGAACCACGTCTCGCCGTTGGGCATACACGCGATTCGGTCGGCCACCCCGCGCTGCGTGGGCGACCGGAACTTGTAGGTAGTGCCGCCAAGCAACATGACGGCCCACACGAAATATCGTTCGATCTCGCTCTCTCTCATAAAAAAATGTATTGCATACCCGTAAAAGAAAGTCTAGTGTCGGTTTCGTCAACAGTCCACTGAGGTAATCTAATGGCTCAACATTCCAGCATTGTCGGCGGTTCGACCGCCAAACGCGTCATCAACTGCCCTGGCTCCGTGACGCTCGTCGCGCAGATGCCGCCCAAGCCGTCCAGCGTTTACGCCGACACCGGCACCCTGCTCCACAACGTCATCGCGGACGTGCTGGACGGCAAGGCTACGCCGCAGGATTTTCTTGGCGCTGTCCATGCGGACGTGACGCTTGATCAGGATCTGATCGACAACAAGCTGCTGCCTGCGCTGGCGGCGCTGAATGACATCGACCCCGACAAACAGATGGAGTTCGAGACCGAGGTGGTCGTCGGGTTCGGCGATCTGCTGCCCGGCGTGTTCGGGTCCGCCGACATTGTCGGGCGTATCGGTGACACCGCCTACATCGTGGACTGGAAGTTCGGCGACGGCGTGGCCGTCGATGTCGAGGAAAACCCCCAGCTTATGTTCTACGCCGCTGCGGCCATGCGGACCCCCGCCGCGCAGTGGGCGTTTGAAGGCGCGACCAAGGTCGAGCTGGTCATCGTGCAGCCGCCCTACGTCAAGCGTTGGGAGACGACCCCGCGCCGCATCCAACTGTTTGAGAAGGAGCTGATCATTGCGGTGAAGATCGCGCAGCAGCCTGACGCGCCGCTGGCGCAGGGCGAGTGGTGCCGTTGGTGCGCTGGCAAGGCAATCTGCCCTATCATGACCGGCGCGGCTGACCGGGCGCTGGTGTCCACGTTGAAGGATCTCAGCATCGAGAACATGTCCGACTACCTTGGCATGGCCGATCAGTTGGAAAGCTGGATCAAAGAAGTGCGGGCGTTGGCGATGCAGACGCTGGAAGCCGGTCTGCCGGTGCCGGGGTACAAGCTTGTCCCCAAGCGCGGTATGCGCCAGTGGGTCGATGAAAACAAAGCCCTTGAAGCCATGCGCGCAATGGGTGTTAATGCAATGGAATTGACTGAGATGACGATCCTTAGTCCTGCGAAGGCCGAGAAGGTGCTGAAGAAGCACAAGCTTGCGTTGCCTGCGGACCACGTCGTTTCCGTCTCATCGGGCAACACGCTGGCGTCAGAGGATGATCCTCGCCCGGCGGTTTTGCAGATCGGCGTACAACTGTCCGCCGCTCTTGGTAAACTCGTCTAAGGAGAAATGGTAATGTCAAATCTCACAGTATTCGCCGGTGCTAACCTTCCTTCCGTTTCGTCTCTCGCTCCCGGTCTGCGCTCGATCAGCGCAGGCGTTCCTGACGGCGCGGGTTCTGTCATCCTCAAGATGGACAAGACCGGCCATTGGGTGTTCGGTGCCGAGCAGACCGAGATCGAGGATGACTCGACTTGGGCTATCAACCCGTTCAGCTTCGTCCACGGCTATATCGCGTGGGGCGAAGGTGAAGTTCTTGGGGAAAAGATGGTGTCAGTGCAGCAGCCGCTGCCTGAACTGGACGCTGCGCCTGCCGCCGCCAAGCGCGGTTGGGAAGTGCAGGTCGGCATGTCCCTAAAGTGCATGGCTGGCGAAGACAAGGATCTGGAGGCCCGCTACACGGTCACGTCCGTGGGCGGCAAGAAGGCGGTGCAGCAGCTTGCGCTCGCCATCGCCGCCCAGGTCGATAAGGACCAGACCAAGCCGGTCCCGGTGGTGCGCCTCAAGAAGGAGCATTACATTCACAAGAGCTACGGTCGCATCTATACCCCCGTCTTCGAGGTTATCGAGTGGGTCGGGATGGATGGTGCGGCTGCGGAAACCGAGGCAGCGGAAGCTGCCACGGACGAGGCCCCTTCTGAGTCGCGTCGCCGTCGTCGCAGCGCGTAAGGAGGAGTGAAAGCGGGCGCCAGTGGTCCTCCCCCCGCTGGCGCCCGTGAGTATCTACAGAACCCCATGACCATTCTCTGGAAAGACATTCCCGGATACGAAGGCTCGTATCAGGCTAGCGAACGCGGCGAAATTCGCTCGCTTGCGCGCGATATTGTTTACGCGGCGTCACATAAATCGCGCGCGTATACAAAGCAAGTCAAAGGCCGCATTCTGCGTCCTGGACCGTCTAACTTTGGGCATATGTCTGTTGTTTTAGGCCGTGGAAACACACGTATGGTTCATGATCTTGTGCTTCGGACTTTTGTAGGACCGCGCCCTGCGAAGCACGAATGCTGCCATAACAACGGAAACCCCGCCGACAATAGGTTGGAGAATTTGCGTTGGGGCACTCGTAGCGAAAATAATATCGACGCGGTTAAGCACGGCACGCGAGGCAAGTTAACAGAAACGCAAGTGCTGGACATACGCGCGCGTTTACGTGGTTGCGCGTTCGGCACGCAAACTTTGCTGGCGCAGGAATACAATGTCAGCCTTTGCACAATCAACGCCATCAAATTCAACCGGGTGTACAAGCATGTCTGAGATATGCTGGATTGACTTCGAAAGCAGAAGTCGCTGCGACTTGCCTTCGCGGGGCGTGTACAACTACGCCCAAGATCTCAGCACTGAGGTGCTGTGTATGTCCTACGCCTTCGATGATGGCGAAGTGACGACTTGGACGCCGGGGCAACCGTTCCCCGCCGCTGTCGCCAACCACACCGGCCAGATCCGCGCGCACAACGCCGCGTTCGAGCGCCTGATCTTCTGGTTCGTACTGTGTCCCGATCAGAAGCTGCGCGAGCCCAAGCTGGAGCAGTTCTACTGCACGGCGGCGCAAGCTCGCGCCAACTGCGCGCCGGGCTCGCTGGAGGACGTGGGGCGCTTCGCTGGCGCGTCCATGAAGAAGGACCACCGGGGCTCGCAACTGATCCGCTTGCTGTCCATCCCGCAGGCTGACGGGTTCTTCCGTCAAGATCCGACGCTTATGGACGAGATGGTGGCCTATTGCGAGCAGGACGTGCGCGCCATGCGCGCGATCAGCAAGGGTATGCGCGATCTGTCCGCTGAAGAACTGGCCGACTACCACGTCAACGAGCGCGTCAACGACCGGGGCGTCCGTGTCGATGTCGATCTGTGCAACGCCGCGATCCGCTACGCCACCACCGAGTTGGACGAGATCCAGCAGATCGTGCGCGAGGTGACGGACGGCGCGATCACCAGCGTCCGCAGTCCCAAGATGCGCGAGTGGGTGCTGGACCGTGTTGGGCCGCAGGCGCTGGAGCTGATGACGATCTTCAAGGATGGCGAGGCCAAGTATTCTATAGACAAATCCGTGCGCGGCAACCTTTTAATTCTCGCTGGAGAAAACGCTGATGAAGTGCCGCCTGATGTCGCTGAAGTCATTCAATGTGCGGACGACCTATGGGCTTCGTCGGTCGCGAAGTTCCAACGAGCCGCTAACCTTGCTGATCGAGACGATGGACGAGTGCGTGGGGCTTTTGTCTTTGCTGGGGGTTCAGCAACGGGACGTGCTTCGAGCTTTGGACTGCAAGTCCACAACTTCCCGCGCAAGTGTGCGAAAGAACCTGAACTAGTCCGCGACGCGATGGTGCAGGGCGGCGAGATCGTCCCGCAGTACGGCAAGCGCGTCACGGACGTGCTGAAGCAGATGCTGCGCCCGGCGCTGCTGGCGCAGGACGGCGCTGCGCTGGTAGTGGCTGACTGGTCGTCCATTGAGGCGCGCGTCAATCCGTGGCTGTCTGGCCGGGGCGATGACAAGCTGGAGATCTTCCGCAATGGCGGCGACGTTTACAAGGTGAACGCATCCGCAACGTTTCGTGTGCCTGTCGCCGAGGTGACGGGCGACCAGCGCCAGGTCGGCAAGGTCCAGGAACTCGCGTGTGGTTTCGCGGGTGGCGTCGGCGCGTTCGCGGCGATGGGCCGCGTCTACGGTTTGCTCTTGCCTGAACCAGAGGCCAAGCGCATGGTGGACGGCTGGCGTCGAGCCAACCCGTGGGCCATGCCGTTCTGGGAAGGTCTGGAGCGGTGCTACACCGCCGCCATGCGCCACAAGGGTAAGGAGTTCACCGCCGGGCGGATCACTTACTTGTTCGACGGCGTCCACCTCTGGTACGCTCTGCCGTCTGGGCGCATCCTTTGCTACCCATACGCTCGATTGGAGGAAGACGGCGTCACCTACGCCAAGGCGGCATGGAAGCCCGCCGCAGACGCCAAGGAATGGCCCCGCGCCCGCCTGTGGCGGGGTCTGGCCTGCGAGAACGTCACGCAGGCGACGGCCAACGATATTCTGCGCTACGCTCTGCGTTCGCTGGACGCTGACGGGTTTGAACCCGTGCTGCATGTCCACGATGAGATCGTGCTGGAGACGACAGATCCTGAAGCAGCCGAGCAGGCCATGCAGCGCGCGATGTGTACGCCGCCCGCATGGGCCGCCGGTCTGCCGCTGGGGATCGAGACGAGTATAATGACGCGCTACGGGAAGGGGTAGGACATGCAAGAACAACAGTTTATCGACTACATCGTGGGACTTGCGCCGGAGGGGGAGACGGCGCTGCTGGTGTGCCAGAAGCCCATCATGCGCGACGGGGTACAACAGACCCATTTGGACGGCTCGCCCAAGTTCACCTGGCCCGCCTATCTGCCCACTAAGCCGCGCAAGGATGGCGAGGCGTGGTATCTTAACACCGGCTCGTTCATGGCCGCGCGGTTCTTGGATGGCAAGGTCAGCGCCAGCGCCGCGAACTGTGACTACGTCCTCGCCATGATGCTGGACGACATTGGCACCAAATCGAAGATCCCGCCCCTGCCGCCGACATGGATTATGGAGACCAGCGAGGGATCGTTCCAGTGGGGTTACGGGTTCAGCGACCAGCCGTCCAAGGGTGAGTTCAGCGCGGCGATCACCGCCATCGCCGTGGCGGGCTACACAGACCCCGGCGCAACCAACGCAGTACGGAATTTTCGCATTCCCGGATCAGTCAACCTAAAGCCGGGCCGCGATCTTTTCCGCGCGCGTCTGGTCGAGTTCCATCCAGATCGTGAGTACACGTTGCCGCAGATCTGTGCGGCGCTGGAGGTGACGCCAGCGGAGGCGGATACCGCCCGCAACTTGGCGTTCAAACTTCGCGACACCGGCATGGACACCGTGTTGGAGTGGCTGAACGACAAGGCGTTGGTGCTGTCGCACGTCAACGGTGAGGGGTGGATGGGCATCGTATGCCCGAACCACGCCCAGCATTCAGACGGCCAGATCGGAGCCCGCTACAAGCCTCTGGATCGTTCGTTCTGTTGCTATCACGGCCACTGCGAGGGCTTCAACACGCAGATGTTCTTGTCGTGGGTCCATGACAACGGCGGGCCGCGCGTCTCGCCGGGTCTGCGCGACGAGTTGCTGGCGCAGCATATGCAGTCCACGCTGTCCAAGTTGTCGCCCACGGAGGCGTTCCCTGACGAGGCCGCGCGCGTCATCGCGGAGGTGGAGCGCAAGGAGGTCGGGCGAGTAGACAAGGCGCAGTGGTATGAACGGTTCGCCTACGTTGTGGAGGACGACGCCTATTTCGACATGGACGCCCGCACCGAGTTGAGCCGGGGATCTTTCAACGCGATCTTCCGCCACGTCAACTGCAAGTCGATCCATTTGAGCGGCAAGAACGCCCGCCGGATCGAAGCCAGCGTCTGCTATGATGAGAACCGCGCTGCCGCCAACGCCCGCCTGCTGCGCGGCATCACCTACGCTGCCGGTGACGGCGTTCTGGTCGCCCGTGACGGCGACGTGTACGGCAACCGCTGGCGCGACGCCCGCCCCAGCCTGGACGGCGTCGCAGCCGGTGACGTGTCGCTCTGGATCAAGCACTGCCAGGCGCTGGTGCCTGAAGATGCCGAGTTGAACCACTGCTTCGACGTGATGGCGTTCAAGCTCCAGAACCCGCGCGTCAAGATCAACCACGCGGTCCTGCACGGCGGCGACGAGGGGTCTGGCAAGGATACCATGTGGGCTCCATTCATCTGGAGCGTCTGCGGCGCGGGTCTCAAGAACCGGGGTTTGGTGGACAACGACGGGCTTAACTCCCAGTGGGGCTACGCGCTGGAAAGCGAGATCCTGATCCTGAACGAACTGAAGGAGCCGGAGGCGTCGCAACGCCGCGCGCTCGCCAACAAGCTGAAGCCGATCATTGCCGCCCCGCCGGAGACGTTGCCGATCAACCGCAAGGGTCTGCATCCCTACGACATGGTCAACAGGATGATGGTGTTGGCGTTCACGAACGACCCCGTCCCGATCTCGATCAGTTCGGGCGACCGCCGTTGGTTCTGCATCTGGTCGTCCGCCGGGCGCATGGACCCCAGCGCGGCGCAGGACATGTGGCGCTGGTATCGCAGCGGCGGGTTCGAGACCATCGCCCGGTGGCTGGCTGACCGCGACGTGTCAAAGTTCAACCCGGCTGCGCCGCCCATGTGGACCGAGTTCAAGGAGAACCTGATCGAGAACGGCATGAGCATGGCGGAGAGTTTCATCCTCACGCAGATACGCGCCAGAACGGACGAGTTCAGGCTTGGCGTTGTCGCCACGCCGTTCTACGGCATCTGCGACCGCTTGATGGCGGTCGGTCCCGCAGGCGTCAAGATCCCGCCGTCTGCGCTGCTCCACGCCCTCAAGGAGGCCGGGTGGATCGACCGGGGGCGCGTGGCGTCTGTGGAGCATCCCAGCCGCCGCCATGTGTTCGTCGCGCCGGAGTTCGCCAAGGAGCGCAAGACCACGCTCCGCAACATGCTGGAGCCTGGCGCAAGCGGCAACGTCGTAAATATGCCTGGTCGGCGAGCCTAACGAAAGACCCCCGGCGCGTGAGCGACCGGGGGCAAGTTGCGTTTAGGACAAACACTAG
>Ga0209086_10001267_pt1 | contig 20689 bp, 13 predicted proteins | sample M_130207_XF_Meta_FD_187312 | JGI IMG/M metagenome (GOLD analysis project Ga0209086, IMG submission 187312) | Freshwater microbial communities from Lake Montjoie, Canada to study carbon cycling - M_130207_XF_MetaG (SPAdes) (version 2) | ecosystem: Environmental > Aquatic > Freshwater > Lake... | reverse complement strand
GACTACCTGGATGTCGCCGTAGATTTGATGGGCTTCCCAGAGCTTATCTGCCGAAGGGGCCGTCTCGTAGCGCTGCACGATGGCCACCAGATCCTGGCCTTGGAGTTCATATTTTCCATCTTCGGTTTGCACGTCGAAGGCGTGGAGATAGGCGAACGCCTTAGGAAAAAGTGGGTGAAGAGATGTAATGGCTGCGGAGGCGGAGAGTTGGTCGAGGATCATGGACGAAAAAGGGTGAGGGTGGGGAAGAAAGAGTGAGTTAGGCTTGGTCCGCGAGGCCTTCGACATCGTCAAGGGGCATTTCGACCGCTTGTTCGGAACCAAGCAAAGAGAGCAGCACCGCGATACGCTTCTGCGGCTCTTGCAGTTTGATGACTTCACCTTCGGAGCCAGAAAAGATGCCTCGGATAACGCGAACCTTGGTGCCGATCTTCAATTCCTCATCTAACATCGAGAGGATCGCCTCCGGGCCGAGAGCGAGCAATTCGGTGATGACCGAGGCGTCGACATCAACGGGACGTCCGTTACGGCTGACGAGTTGGAGGACGCCACGGGTGTTGCGGACTGGGCCGTAAAGTTCCTCGGGATTGAATTTTACGAAAATATAACCGGGGAAAAGCGGTTCGACCACGACGCGGTTCTTATCATGCCCTTTGCGCGTCCGCCGCAGGCGCGGGAAGACGATTTCTACCTCACCCAGGGACCGAAGATTAAGCACGGCCACGGCTTCTTGGCGGGGCTTTGCTTTAATGCAAAACCACGAAGTCGGCGGAATCTCGCTCATGCCTTGGTCGCTGCGGAGGCCCTTGCCGGCAGCCATCCAAGGGCGATGAAGATGACTTGCGTGATCCAGAAAACGGTGAGCCAGAAGAATCCTGATTCCGTAAAGCCATAGCTATGCAGGCCGACGCCCAGCAGATTGGTGCCGAACCATGACCAACTCGTGACGATATTGCCGAAGATCAGGAGCTGCATCAGCCCTTCGCGGCGCACGAGGCCACCCCAGCGGGCGTGGAGGCAGAGCGCGCACCAGAGCACGATCAGAATCGCACCGTTCTCCTTCGGATCCCAACCCCAGAAACGACCCCAGCTCTGGTCGGCCCAGATGCCGCCGAGCATCGTGCCGATGAAGCTGGCCATCACTGCGAATGCCAGGATGCCATAGGCCGCTCGGGCAACGCTGTCGCCCCAAGCATAATCTTTCTTGAATGCCCGGAGAGCAAGGTGGAGGGCTCCGAGCAACCCGGCGACGAAGGTCGCCGCGTAGCCGAGGGTCACGATGGTCACGTGCGTCGCCAGCCAAAAGTTCGTATCGAGCACCGCCCGGACGCTCTCGAGGTTGTCTTCGCCGGAGAGGCCGAGGTTATGCGCCACGATCAAGGAGACGAAACCGGTGATACCTGTCGCGACGGCGCCGATACCGTTTTTCCAGAGTCGTTCGAGGATGATGCCCAGGCCGACGGCACCCCAGGCGACAAAGATTCCCGTTGAATAGAGGTTCGTCACGGGCGGGCGACCATGCAGCCACATCCGGTAGCCGAGTGCCAAAGTGTGCAGCAGGAAGCACGTAACGAGTAATCGGTAGGCCCAGCTACGGAGCGATTCTGAAGCGGTTAACCAGGAGCCGAAGATCATGAGCACGGTCACGACGTAGGCGATGAGCAGCCAGTAGAAAGGTTGGAGACGACCAAACGTGGCTTCGGAATTCGATTTCGTCGACCAGTTGCCTAGCTGAGACGCGGCAATCGCCCGGGTTTGGACGGTGCAAGTGTCATCGTTACCCTCTCGCCATGCCACGCAGAAGGTGGCGTAGCGGCTGATCAATCCGTCAGGGGCGAGAGACTGCCGATGGTTGTTTTTGTCTTGGATGACACTCAGTAAGGCGGTGCCGAGGTTATCCCATTTTTCTACTGAATCTGCTTCCTTGGGGGGGACCAGGCCGATGGCACCTTCACGTTGAAAGCCCTGATAGCGATCCACAAAACTCTTCACCGTTTTTTGTAATTCAGGATCGAAGGCGGTGCCACTGCCGCCGTTTACGCGATTAGTGTTCATTTCGGCGACCGCCCGGCTCAAAGAGCTTAGCCAGGCCTCATATTCACGTTGCGGCGGAATCTCGGACGGCAGGTCGCCAGGGATGAATGTCATACTGAGCGTCGCATATTGGCGGGCGGCGCCTTCGAGTTGAAGTAAGGAGCGGTCTTCGGCGTCGCGGTCAGCTTGGGCGCGACCACGGGATTTGCCGGCGGCTTCCGTGATCTTTTCGCTATTCTTTAAGATATCATCCCAGCTGGCGTACATCGTTTTTTCGATATCTCGTCCGACCATCTTGAGCACGGAAGGGTGTTCGATGCGGAAGGTGGGAAGATGGCGAGCGACTTGGGCGCGGAAGCTGACTTCGATCAGCCAGTCGATGGCCGTTAGGGAATTGCCGGTCAAGTGTACGGCCCGTTTCTCCAAGGCTGCCTGAACGTTGGCATCTACGCCGGGCAGCGAGTCGGAGATCAGTTTCTTTTGTTCGGCGGTCCAGGTGGAGGGTTTCTGTCCGAAAGCGATCCGTTCCAGATCGGTCAGACGGATCTCACGACGAGAACGCATTTGCAGCAACGAGCCGCTGGCCAAAGTTTCGAGCGGGACAATGCGTCCGCCACTCTGAACGGGGATGTTACCGAACTCTTGACTGTTCCAGGTTGGCTCGGCCGCTTGGGTGGGAAGGGAGAGCAGACCTAATGCCAGGACGGCCGCCGTCTTAGCGGCACGACCGCGGAGGAAACGCAACAGGGAGAGGCCGAAGTGCCAGATGAGGCCGAGGGACATCAGCGCAACGGAGATATAGGGAATCCAAGCGCCTGGATTACGCACGACTTGAAGGACGCTGAGATCCTTGCCGTCCTTCGTGCTCCCGAAACTGGACTGGAAGAAGGTCAGGCCGGCGTGACGGAGTGGTTGATTCATCGAGATGTTATAGTCAAAGGAGCTTGTGCCTTCCTTAATTGTCACATCGCTGGCGAAACGGCGGGGTGTCTCGGTTCCGGGATACTTCTCGTGGGTGAACTTATCCAGCTGCACCGTAAAGTCCACGTAGTGGCGGGTCCGGCGGAGCGAGAGCTCGTAGGTCTGGCCGGAGTCTGCGAAGGTCTGCGCATCGAAAGATTCCGTCAAGTTGAGGTTGAGGACCCAGGTGCCGAGCGACTTATCTTTCGTCTTTAGTTCGACAATCGCTGTAGGCGAGTTCGGGCGATTGTCATCATAACTTTCCGGGAGAGGTTTGTAGGCCAGTTGAGTGCGGGCGCCGATGCCTTGGGTGGCCTTGAGGTCGAGGCCGTCGAGCATCTGCGATTTTGCCCGGATCATGGCGTTTGCATGGTACGTCTGGACGACGAGGGTGTAGGGCGTGCCCGGGAGCTCGACGGCGGACGGCGCCTTCTTATCTGCGATATCGCGCAGGATCGAATCCGGGATGGCGACGACGGTCTCGGCGGTGGCAGTTTTTTGAACGAGCGCGATTTCGAATTCGCGGAAGGCCTCGGAGTAGTTACGCTGCTCGCCTTCGGGGATGATCATCGCGGACTCCTCTTGGTAGATTGCCGTGACGAAACCGCCGCCCAGTAGGAGCAGCAGGCCTGCGTGGATCATGAGGTTGCCGACCTTGGCGGCGGTCGCCTTGAAGTGACGGACGTGGGCGAAGGCCAGGTTGATGATCAGCAAGGCCCCGAGCGTGAAGCCGGCCGGCAGCGGGATGCGTAAGGGCGCCGTCGAGTCCATGGGATAGAAGCAGAGCCAGGAACTGAAGTAGACCTTCTGGACATGCCAGATGCCCCAGTGGACTTGTTCGAGTGTCCCCAACAAGATGAGGATCATCGACAGGATGAGCAGGAGTACCGTCAGCTTGAGCGACGCCAGCGTGTCGATGAGTCGATGGCCGCTGTCAGCCTTCTTTTGGTGTTCTTCGCTGTTCACGGAAGCTGGGAGGCGGAGAGGAAGGCGATAAAAGCGGGAGCGTTGACTTCGACGGCGGCGGTCTCGCCATTCATCTTGAAGAACCAGGTGGCACCGTCCTTGGAAGTCATCACGGCGTCGACGGATTTTTTGCCATCGGCGGAGGTCAGCACAAAGCGTTGGCTATCGAGACTACCGACCTTGACCCTTTGGGCGGAGCCGGCGATCTCATCGGGGCTGGCCGGCGGGAGGCCGATTTGGCCACGCCAGCGGTTTACGTTGGCGGTGAGGCCGCCGACGCTGCCGGGAAAGACCGTCACGGCGATTTCGGCTTTGCTACCGTTCGGGCCGGTGACGATCCAGGTGGCCTTGCGCATCGAATTTTCAGGGCCGACGGACCAACCGGCGGGCAGCTTCGCCCACTTGGGGGCGTCGAAGCCGGCGGCTTCGGCCTTCATCGAGGCGGGGGCGACCATCGGGGCGGCCACGGCCGGAGAAGCGGCAGGCTGGGCGGCGACCGGCGCGGTCGGCGCGGCCGGTGCGGTCGCGGGGGCTGCGGCCGGTGGTGCTTCGGCTTTCACCTCGTAGCGGGCGACCTGCGGGGCAGGTTTGCAGCCGAAGGCGAGCAGCGAGACAGACAGGAGGAAGAGGGGACGCATGGTGATGAGAGAATTATTTAGTGGCGGCTTTTTTACCTTTTTTCTTAGGGGCGTCAGCGGCGTCGCCTTCGATCGTGCCGTTCTTGACTCGCTCTTCATATTTCGGATCACGGGGTTGGATGATGCCTTTTTTGACAAGTTCATCGGCGTGCAGGTCGGCGAGCGGTCCGCAGCGGGTTAACCAAGCGTCACAAGCCCCACGAAGTTCTTTGAGTTTATCCGCGTTGGCTGGATCGCCGGCGATATTTTTCACCTCCCAGGAATCCGACTGAGTGTCGTAAAGTTCTTCGGCGGCGCGATTAGGATTGAAGTAGAGGGCTTGAACGGGCGTGAGGGTACCAGCGGCCTGGGCTTTGCGGAGCGCCTGCATCGTTTGACCTACTTCTTGATAAGCCACCTTGCCAGCTTCGTCGACGCCGGGGGCTTGATTACGGACGTAGCGATAGCGGGCATCGCGGACCGAACGCACCTTGTCGAAGCTCTCATCCATAAAGTCGCGGAAGGAGTAGGCGTATTTTGGGGGATTAAGCGCAGTCGGCAGAAAGCAATGACCGTCGTATTCTTTGGGAACCGGCACGCCGGCCAGGGTCAAAGCTGTTGGGGCGAAGTCGATCCAGCTGGCGAAGTCTTCGCGCACCGTTCCTGGGGCGATTTGGGCCGGCCAGCGGACGATGAGCGGAACGCGGGTGCCGGTGTCCTTAGGTGAACGCTTGTAGCGGGGCATGCCGCGACCGTGATCGCCCGTTAGAATCACGATAGTGTTTTTCTCGAGGTCGTGGGCCTTAAGCCAATCGAGCACCCGGCCGAGGGTGTAGTCGACGGCGGTGACTAGCTCGTGGTAGTGGGCGACCTCGCGACGGACTTCCGGGGTATCAGGGTAGAAGGGTGGCAATTCAATCTTAGCTGGATCGCGGCGATCGGTGGGCTTAAGGGCAGTGGTATTCCGGGCGTGTCCATTGTCTGAGGCGCGAATCTGGCTTTCGTGGCTAACGGTGTCGTTGATGTAGGCGAAGAAGGGTTCCTTTGGTTTGTCGGTCAATTTGCCGAGGGGCTGCATCGAGTAGTTGACCCAGAGCTTCTTGTCATCGGCCAACTCCTTTTCGGAGACGCCTTGGAAGTCGGTCTTGCCGGGCCACATGACAAAGTAGCCGGCCTCACGAAGTTTTTCGGTGAAGGGGTGCGGCGGGTTGATCACCTTCGAGCGCATGTTCTGGGCCCCCCAGGTCAAAGGATAGATACCGGTGACCATTCCGCTTCGTGAAGGCGCGCAGACGCCCGTGTGCGTGAAGGCACGGGTGAAAAGGGCCCCTTCTTTGGCCAGGCGATCCATGTTCGGGGTGATGGCGTCTTTGCAGCCATAGGCGCCAGTATCCGGCCCCATGTCTTCACCGATGACCAAGACGATGTTCGGGCGGCTGTCTGCAGCGTGGACTGACGAAACGGAGATGCTCAGGGTAGCAAGTGTGAGCAGAAAGAATGTGCGCATGAGCATAAGACAGTTTGGGTCTGGAATAGTTGCCTTAACTGTTACCATAGCAAAGCGAAAGGACGCCCGAGGGCGTTCTTTTATCATCAATATTTGCCGACTAGCAGACGGTATTATATCCAGAATTAGTCCGTGAAACGGAAAAGGGCCACGTCCCCGTCTTTAAAGAGGTAGGATTTGCCTTCCAGTCGGTAGCGTCCGGCCTCGCGGGCGGCGGCGACGGAGCCGTTTTTAACTAAGTCATCGTACGAGACGATTTCCGCCTTAACGAAGCCTTTTTCAAAGTCGGTATGGATAACGGCCGCGCATTGGGGTGCGGTCATACCATGACGGAAAGTCCAGGCGCGGACTTCTTTTTCCCCGGCGGTGAAATAGGTCGCGAGCCCGAGTAGCTTGTAGGCGCCGCGAATCAGGTCGGAGACACCCGAGTCGGTGACGCCTAAGGACTGCAGGAACTCCGTGGCTTCGGCGGGCGAAAGATCGCAGAGTTCGGCTTCGACTTGGGCGCAGATGACGACGGATTCGCAACCGTGTTGTTGGGCGATATACGTCCGGACATTGGCGACGTGGGGATTTTTTGAGAAATCCGCCAGGTCGGCCTCGGCGACGTTGCACGCGTATAAAACTTTTTTGGACGAAAGAAGATTATAGGAACGAAGGCGGGTGCGATCATCGTCGCTGACTTCGAGGGAGGACGCGGGCAGGTTTTCGTTCAGATGCTTGACGAGGCGGGCGAGCAACTCGACGTTGGCGATCGCATCCTTATCTTGGCTGCGGACTTTCTTCTGATTGCGATCGAGCTGTTGTTCGGCTGATTGGATGTCGGCGAGAATGAGTTCGGTCTCGATAACGCCGATATCGCGCACCGGATCGACTTTGCCCATGCTGTGCACGATGTCATCATTGTCGAAGCAACGCACGACGTGGATGATGGCATCGCATTCGCGGATATTGGAAAGGAAGTCATTACCCTTACCTTCGCCCTTGGAGGCGCCCGCTACCAAGCCGGCGATATCAACAATATCAATCGTGGCCGGGATGACGACCTTGGTCCCAGCGATTTTTTGCAGGTCGACCATGCGGGCGTCGGGCACCAACACCACGCCGACATTCGGTTCAATGGTACAGAAAGGGTAGTTCGCCGCCTCCGCCTTGCGGGAGCGCGTGAGGGCGTTAAAGAGAGTGGACTTACCCACGTTAGGGAGTCCGACGATGCCTGCCTGAGTCTTTGCCATGGAAAGTGCAACGTGGGCATCCGACCTCCCGAGGTCAAGAGCCGGGACCTGCCAGGGGGAGGGTTTCGGCGGCTTTTCTTAGTTCGGCGGTCGGCAGAACGGCCTCATCTTTCGTTCCGGGCTGACCGCGCAAGAGTTTGACGACGGCGATGTGTCCTTGGAGTTCTTCGACTATTAACAAGGCCGTCGGGGCAAGGGTTTGGTTACGACTGACGAGAATGTCCCCAGGCCGGAGTCCGGCATTGGGTAAGAGACTGACGGCAAGTAAGCTGGCCGCCGGTTGGCTCGGCAAAATGAAGCCGACTCGCGGACTTCGCGGCGTACCCGCCGGTTTAGAGAACGGAGAAAGCTCTGGTTGCTCACGGTCGGTAGTCGGCGTCCCAGGGGTGGCACAGCCTACCAACAGCAAAGCGATCGCCAGGGCGGCAAAACGGTTCACTGCCGCGAGGAGCTACCGGGTTCGTCGACCGGCTTGCCGATAAAGGCTGCCAGATTACCGCCGGGAATCGCACCGCCGGTGAGAAGGCCCGGAGTTTGATCCGGCTTGTCGTCTTCGGCGACGAATTGGTCAAAGCCTGGTCCCGACGTGTCGAGCTCGCCTTCGAACATGCCTTGCAGTTGGCGCATGCGGGTGGGGTGGCGCATCTTACGCAGCGCTTTGGCTTCGATCTGACGAATGCGTTCGCGGGTGACTTTAAAGTGACGACCGACTTCTTCCAGCGTGCGTTGGACGCCGTCGAGCAGTCCGAAGCGCAAAATAAGCACTTCCTTTTCGCGTTCGGCTAAGGAGCGAAGAACGAAATCGATCTTCTCGCGCAGTAAGCGGGTCGAGGCCGTATCGCTCGGGTTCTCGGCTGATTTATCTTCGATGAAATCACCTAAGGAAGTATCTTCGCCGTCGCCGACGGGAGACTGGAGCGAGATGGGTTGTTGGGCCATTTTCATGATCTGTTGGACGCGATCGATGGCCATGTTCATTTCGTTGGCGACTTCTTCGGCGGTCGGCTCGTGGCCAAGTTCCTGCGTGAGTTGTTTCTGGACTTGCATGACTTTATTCAGCGTCTCGATCATGTGGACCGGGATGCGGATGGTCCGGGCTTGGTCCGCGATGGAACGCGTGATGGCCTGCCGGATCCACCAGGTGGCGTAGGTGGAGAATTTGTAACCGCGACGATATTCGAATTTCTCGACGGCCTTCACCAGGCCCATGTTGCCTTCTTGGATTAAGTCCGTGAAAAGCAGGCCGCGGTTCTGGTATTTCTTGGCGATGGAAATCACCAGACGGAGATTGTGTTCGACCATCTCGGTCTTCGCCCGTTGCGCTTCGTCGAGGTGCTTGCGCACATTACGAGACATCAGAATCAGATCAGCGGGTAAGAGGCGCCAGCGAAGTTCGATTTCACGGGAGCGCGAGGCCGAAATCTCGGGCTTACGGGCGAGTTTGGCCCGGACGGGACCGCGCGCGACGATGGTTGGTTCGATGAGATTGCGGGAATCTTCGATGTCTCCCTTAATGTCCGGGAGCTCCAACCATTCTTCGAAAAGCTTCATCTTGAAGCAGAACTTACGCAGGATGGCCTGACAGCCTTCTTTGCCGGCGAGTTCGAGTTTACGATAGGCTTCGCGGAGTTTAGGGCGCTTGGCTTCGTCGGTTTCGTTCAGGTATTTCTGCCAACCCTTGTCGAGCCGATCGCGGAGCTTAGAGCATTCCTCGGTCGCCTTGGGGAGCATCTTATAATACGCGTCGCGGGATTCGACTTTCTTATCGATGACGACTTTGTCGAAACGTTCTTCTTTGCGCAGGACCTTGAGCGCTAGGTCAAGCTGGTAGGGTAGCGTCAGCCAGATGGAGAAAAGGAAATCTTGGGCACGTAATTCAGCGTCTTCGATGCGCTTCGAGATTTCGACTTCTTGCTCGCGGGTGAGCAGGGGCTTGTGACCCATTTGCTTGAGGTAGACGTTAAACGGGTCGTACGGCGCATCGGCCGGGACGGTCCGGGCGGCTTCTTCTTCGGAGTCTTCGACTTTTTTGCGGTAAGTTTCGACTTCGTCTTCGTCGAGCAACTTGATGTCAAGATTGTCGAGAATGTTCATGATATTCTCAATTAATTCAGGGTCCGTGGCGCTATCCGGAATGATCTCGTTGATATTCTGCACGGTCACGTAACCGTTTTTCTTGGAGAGTACGACCAGTTGCTGGACCTTCTCGTTGATGTCGCGGCTGACGCTCGGGTTATTCGTGGGCTTGATGGCAGGAGCGGCTTTGAGTAAAGGTTTAGCGGGCGCTGCGATGACGGCGGCTATGGGCTTGGCAATAGGGATGACCTTATTCGTCGATGCCTTGACGGGGATGGTTTTGGCGGCGGGTTGCTTGCCTACTAAGACTGCCTTGGTAACAACGGTCGCCTTGGCCGCAGGGATTACCTTGGTCGCGGGGACCGCCTTAACGCCAACGGGGGTCTTGGCTGGTGCTTTAGCTACGGCCTTAACGATGGCAGCCTTGGCGGGCGCCTGCTTCGCCGCAGTCGCTTTGTCGGCGGGCGCTTTTGCAGCGAGCTTGGCCGGTGCCTTGTGGGCGACGGCTTTGGCTGCAGCTGCTTTCGCAGGCTTGGCAGCGGTTTTTTTAGAAGATTTCTCGGACATGTTCGTTGGGTTTAGAGGGGTGGGCGGAGGGAAGGGGATTGCAGGTAAGATTTGCGCAGTGCGATTTTTTCGGCCTGTAAAAGATTAAGGTTGGCAACATCACCAGGGGAGGTGGCGGCGATGCGGGCGTCTAAGCTGCGGACAATCGTTTGAAGATTGCGGGCGTGAAAGGCCTTGAGGATGAGGTTGATGCGCGGGTAAAGTTCTTTGTCTTCATCTTTGCCGGCGAAGGTTTGGGCAGAAAGCCGTGCCGCCTCGGTTCGCAAATCGTCATCCAAAGCGTTGATTGCTTCGCGGATGCCGGTGAAATGCCCGTGGGCAGCCTCATTAAGCAGGGCCATGAGCAAGACCCCCCCGCGACCTGCTTGATCGATCCATTCGAGTGGGAGGGACTGAGCCACTGGAACAAAGAAGGAATCATGCCTTAGAAGGAAGAGTATCAGATCCTCCTCGGTAGTTGTCAAGCCCCCCCCCTTGACAACTAGGGGCTCGGTCGGGGTTTCGGTCCGGCTCAGTTGTACCGCCGGGCGGTTCGCCGCTGAATTAGCCCGATGCCTTTCGTAGGCCATATGCATTTCGCGGATGCCGATGCCGGCATGGCGGGCGGCTTCATTGAGGGCTTCGCGGACGATTTCTTCCGCCCCAGCTTGTTCGACGATCGGGAAAATAGCTTCGAGCAGGGTCAACCGGCGGGCGAGGGGGAGGCTGACCGAGCCTTCGGGTACGAGTGACTGGACGCAGAACTGCATCGCGCTCCGGGCGCCGGTGGTCAGTTCTTTCCAATTCGTCGCATCATGGGTCGAAAAATATTCGTCCGGATCTTTGCCGCCGGGCAGTGAAAGAAAGCGGATGTCCAAGCCCTCCTTTAAACCAATGGGTAAGAGCCGTAAGGCGGCTTTTTGCCCGGCGGTATCGGAATCCAAAAAAACAATGAGTTGGGGTGAGAAGCGGCGCAGCTGTTGGAGATGCTCTTCGGTCACGGCGGTACCCTGGGCAGCAATCGCACCGGGTATGCCCGCCGTGTGGCAGCGGATGGCGTCTAATTGGCCTTCGACCAGCACGAAAGGTTCGCCGTCTTTCCGGGTGGCGCGGGCGCGATCGATGTTAAAGACCGTCCGGGATTTCTTGAAAAGTTCCGTTTCCGGCGAGTTGACATACTTAGCCTCTCGGGACGGGTCATCTTGAGGCGTGATATCAAGGGTGCGGGCGGTAAAAGCAATGACCCGGCCCTGAATGTCGCGGATGGGGATGATCAAGCGGCCCCGGAAGCGGCAGCGCCAACGCAGCGGGTCAGGCATGCGATCGGTACCGAAGAATAATCCCGTTTGAGCGAGCGCCTCTTTGGTGTACCCCTTTTTGATCAGGCCCGGGATGAGTTTGGAGTCATCGACTGGGGCAAACCCGATACCGAAGTCTTCGGCGATTTGGAGGTCGAACTTTCGTTTCGTCGTCCAGTAATCGCGAATCCATTCCCCGTGGAGAGGATCTTCCAGGAAACAACGATGCCAATAATCTGCGACCAGTTCGTGGATTTCCAGCAGTTGACCCCGGAAGGAACGTTCGGTTTTACCGTCGGCGTTATTTTCGTAATCCAACTTGAAGCCAAAGCGGGTAGCGACGCGCTCAACGGATTCTGGAAAGTCCAATCCTTCGCGCGCCATCACGAGCTTGAAGGAGTCGCCGCCTTGTTGCGTGCTGAAACAGTACCAGAGGCCGGTTTCAGGGTTAACTTTAAAGGACGGACTTTTTTCGGACTTGAAGGGACTGAGGCCCCACCAATCCCGGCCCCGCTGTTTCATCTGCGTATAATCGCCGGCAAGGGCGACGATGTCCGCCCGTTGGCGAAGTTCATCGATCGATCTGCGGGTAATGAGGGCCACGGTTGTCAAGGGGTGTCTGTCAAGTGGGGCGGGGCAACTGAAAATCATTCCCAATCGCACCGAAGCGACTGTTCCTAAGGTTTACCTATCATTCGGCGGGGTGCAAGGCAGGGGCTGTGTCAAGGGCGCCGGATCGGCCTAACACTCGTCGCAGAGTTTATGTCGAATCTGCTTAGCCTTGGCTCGCAGGGCGGCGGCCTCTTGAGTTCGGCCGGAGTTTTCGGCGACGTCGGCTAAGTTTTCCAGGACGGCTACCCCTTCGCGCTTTTCCATCCCGAAAAGCTTTTGCACGCCGACGAGTTGACGTTGAAAGAGTTCTTCGGCCAGAGGGTAGTGACTTAGCTTTAGTTCCAGACCTCCCAGGATGCTCAGGGTCGCTAAGACATCGGGATGATCGCTACCGAGAAGTTGCTCTTCATCTGCTAAGACTAAGTGGTAAAGATCCGCCGCTTCTTGGTAGCGGGCCTGACGGTAGCAAAGGCCCGCCAATTGAGTATTTAAGTTGATGACTGCGGCGGCGGACGGGCGTGGCGTCCGTTGAAGAAGTTGCAGGGCTTGCCGATAATAAGTTTCCGCTTCTTTGATTTCGCCGGCGCTGGAGTGCAGCGAGCCTAATTCACGGAGCAGGTCAGCTTTGCTGGTGCAATCACCCGCCGTGTTCTCGGATTGCTCCGCGATAGCCTGAAGGAGAAGTCGTTTGGCTTCTTCGGGTTGATTTTGAGACCGGAAAACCGTGGCGTTCCGGCGGAGAAGTTCCGGAGTGGCGGGGTGCTGCGGTACGGTTCCGCAACCTGCGATCAGTAGGGAAAGCGTAATTAAGATGGCCTTATCTGCGGGCATCAATCTCCGAGGAAGATGGCGTCATCGCATTGCACTTTGACAAAAGGGGCGGGACTCTTCGCGTCGATTTCAATCGTGATGAAGTGATTACCGGGGGGAATGGAATGGGCGTAGGCACCGTCCTTTAATTCGACGGACATCCCGTCAAGCCATACGGATTTGACCCCGCTGACGATGAGCGGCTTGGTGGCTATTTCTGCCAAGGTGAAACGTGCCACCGCATACGTTCGGTCGGCGGGAAGAAAATCCTTGAGCAGCTGACCGTTGACGAGCGTGTAGACGGGCAACTCGCTCTTGGCGAAGGCGGGCTTAGGGTCGAGCGCCTCGTCGCGGGATACGTAGAACTTCCAAAGGCGGGCGACATTGGCCTTACTGGCATCGAAGGGACCGGGCTTACCGATTTCACCTAAGAAAGCCAGCAGGTTGCGTTTGGGTACGCCAGCCAGACCGTCGATCAAGCCCGCCGGCATGATGCTGCCGATGTTTTCGCGCTTAATAATATTGGCTTTGATCAAAGGCAACTCGACGCCCGGACCTGGGCGGATGAAAAGTTCGGTCGCGGTTTCGCGCCCTGGTATGCCGGTCAGGGTGGTCCCGTCATTCATCGAGAAAGCAAAAGCGTGGTAACCTTCTTTTACTTTAGCGGCGGGGTTAAGTACGCTTTCGATGATGTAATCCAGAGGGGCGCTGGCACCCAGACTGCTGAGGTCAGGCCCAAGGTGGCCGCCGGCGCCGCCGATGGCGTGACAGAGGGTGCAACCGCCCTTACGGTAGAAGACTTCGCCTTCGGCTGGGTCGGCGCCTTTTTTGATATGATCAATCAGTGCGTTGATTTCGGAGGTATAATCCCGCTGAGTTTGGACAGCACCGATAAGTGGTTCGATGGCTGCGATCAGACCTTGCCCGCCTCGGCCGATGCCGCGAGCTGCTTGCAGTGCGCCGACATAGGCGTCGGCGGAAAGCTTCTTGGGGAAGTTCTTGCTCAAGCGTTGGGAGAAAGCGGCGACTTGGAAAAGTTCGCGCCAAACCTGGATGATGACAGGCTTGTTTTTGATTTGAGCGATGACCGAGGGTAGGGCTTTGAGGGCTTCATTCGGGGCGTGGGCAGCCAACACGATGAGAGCACCACGACGAATGACGGGAGGTTGCTTTTCATCAACGAGCTTAAGCAGGGCGTCGACGGTGGGCTTTTGGCCGATGGCCCGAAGGGAAGCAAAAGCGGCTTCACGCAGCGGGGCGTCATTCTCTCTGCCGGCGTACTCGGCGAGTTGCGGGATGAACTGGCTCATTTTCCATTGTCCGATGATCTGTACTGCCAAGACCTTAAGTTCGATATTAGTTTTATCGGATAAGAAATGTCCGATGGCTCCGAGATCGCCGTCCGGACGCGTTTTGCGATTCCGGGCTGCCTCCAAGAGCGCGGTTGCAATCCGTTTTTGAGTCGAAAGTTTCAGGCCGATATCGACCACCAAAGACTGGTAGATCGTGTTCAATTCGGTCGGGGTTCCCGCCTTGCCGATGAGTTCGATCCACGGGCCCTTGCCTTCGGCGTCAATTTCACGACCGCTAAATAAGCGCTGGACGTAAGGGGTAGCGATATCGGGATCGATGGATTTCACGATCATGTCGAGTTGAGCTTCTTTACCTTCGGTCTTACCCGGATTTGCGGCCAAGTCTTCGAGCCAAGGCTGCGCAAGTTCATTGACGCTTAACCAAGCGGCGAAATCCAAGAAGGTATCGGTGTTGTCCTTAGGAAGATGAGTTAAGACTAGCTCAGCGCTGTCCTTGTTACGCAGATGCGCCATGGCACGGTAGGCCTCGATCTGAACACGGGGATTAGGATGGGTCAGTAAGGATGAGATTAAGGGGAGGTGTGTGGCGCTTTGCAGCCCGCGGGATTTGCTTAACTCCCGCAGACCTACTTGCAGGCTGACGGGGTCGGTACTTTGCAGGAGTTTGACCAAATGGGCGGTGTCGAGGGTACGACCGCTGAGCAACCATGCTTCGTGACGCCGCGTAATCTCGTTATTGCTCCAACTACCAAGCGCTTTTTGCAATTCGGCGACAGGCACCTTGGCTAATTCACAGCGGCCTTGTTCGAAATCCCATCGGCTGGGGGAGATTAATTTGGCGAGAAGTTCGGGGACAGATTTGCCTGGAAAAGGTTCCCATTTTAGCATTGGGCTGCCCTTCGGAGCGATCCGCCAGATGCGGCCATGTTGTTTATCGCGACGGGGATCGCGGAAGTCGACTTCACCGTGATTGATGATGGGGTTGGTCCAGTCAGCGACATACAAGCCACCATCGGGGCCCATCTTTAGGGTTATCGGCCGGAAGGAGACATCGCTGGTGCGCACGACGTCGGGAAGCTCCTTGGTGACGTAACCAGAAGCGGGTTTGGCATCGGTTGAGAAATCCGTAAAACCGAAACGGACGATGCGGTGGGCACGGAAGTCGCACGTGATGGCGTTGCCTTGCCACTCCGACCCGAAGGCCGGACTCTGGATAAGTTCGAGTCCGCTGAACTTAGGATACGACCCAGGGCTGATGCTACCCACGAGACGACGGGCGCCTTCGGAGGGAGGGAAGGTGGCACCCGGGAAGGCCCAATGGATGCCGCTATTGTCGGCGCCGGAGGTCAGGAAGGTTTGGCCATTGAGGTCTTCTTGTTGTCCCCAGGCATTCACCAGCCCCTTTGAAAATACTTCCAGGCGTTCGGTGTGAGGGTCGTAAGCGAAGGCTACTCCGGAGTTCGCTCGCACGAGGCCCCAAGGGGTTTCGAGGTGCGAGTGGATGTAGATGGTCTGATGAAAGTAGAGTCGTCCATCGATACCCCAATGGAGCGAGTGGATGATATGGTGCGTATCTTCTGTGCCGAAACCGCTGAGTAAGATACGTCGGTGACTAAGGATGCCGTTGGCGTTAGGTTGCGTAAGGTGAAGGAGCTCGGTGCTGGCGCCAACGTAGCAACCGCCAAGGTTGTCCGGGGCGACGCCCGAGGGGATGAGCAGCTTATCCGCGATGATGCGTGACGTTTCCGCAACGCCGTCGTGATTGGTATCTTCTAGGAGGATGATTTTGTCGTTGCCGGTGGAAGGGCCGAATTTCGCGGCGTCGCCAGACATCTGGGCCGCGAGGTCTTCAGGATTAACTTGCGGGTAGGTGTTCGAAGTGGCGACCCAGAGGCGGCCAGCGGTATCCCAATTCATGTGCACGGGCTTTTCCAATAACGGATTTTCCGCGAAGAGGGTCATTTCCAGTCCTTCGGCTAACTGAAAGTCTGGGCGGGGAAGGGGAGGGAGTACCGCGAGTTTGTTTTGAGATTTAGGCTCGGGTGCGAGGCCGCTCGGCTTACCAGCGGCGATGCCTTGGACGTCGGCTTCGGCGCTGTCGATCAATGCATCAAACTTAGGGATTTCGACGGCATTCTGTCCCTGTTCGCGTTTCCGAAAACCGAAGATGTAGGTATAATTGGCAGGGCGGCTACGGTGAAAAAAGAGCGAGTTCTTTCGCAGGATGGCATCGACGAGTTTCTGTTTGGAGGCCGAGACATTATCCCAGTCTTGAGCATCTACCTTCCAGCCAAGCTGGGCGGCGATGCCTTCGCTCAAGGCGCGGTAGCCTTGGTCGGTCAGGTGAATGCCGTTATCGGTACCTTGCGCCAGCGCGATGCCGGCGGATTTCTGCCACTCTGCCTTGATGAACGGCAGGTTCTTTTCGGACGCAAGTTCTTGGAGAACCTTGGTGAAGGTCGCCATGATTGCATTATGCTCCGCAGGGTTAGGGAGACCGGGCCGGCTGCCCCGAAGGTCTTCGTGTTGAATCGGGCTGAGGAGGACGAAGCGGACTTTGCCGGCCGGACTGGCCTTGGTGATGAGCTCCATCATTTGGAGCAGGTCACGTTTGAATTTTTCCGGGCTATGATCGGTGCCGTAACGAGCGGGGTCCGGATTCAGAGCCGGATCATTATGCGCATAAGTCATGGCTTCGAGACTTGCGGCCATGCCGTAGCCGATGATGGCCACGGTCGGCTTCACGACCTCAAGCTGTTCCTTGAGGCTGTCGATGCCCTTGACGACAGGGTCAAAGCTGGCACGCGAGGCGCCAAGCGGGCTGTCGCCGCTGTAGCCCAAATTACGTACAGTGAATTTTTTGCCAGGAAATTCACGGCGCATCTTGGCTTCGATTTGGCCGTAATTATTTTCGCGCTCGATCAGCACATCGCCGATGAGCAGGACGCGATCGCCGTCATTGAGTGTAAGTACTGGGGCGGCCTTGAGGGGCGAAAAAAGGGCGACACCGGAAAGGATTCCTAAGGTCGCGAGGCTGAGAAGGCGAGGCATGGGGTAGATTGGATGGAAAAATGTCTCGGTAGCGAGGCGACTTTCGACCCCAGCGAACAATAATTGTTTCCTCAATCCCCAACCAAAAGGGCTCAATTAAGCGAAGAGAGGATTAATCGATGAAATCTGGCCACAGCGAACGGAACGCGAGTTGAGCTTCGCGGTCGGGCAAGTTGGGACGTTCGGGGTCCAGCAGAAATTTCAGCGGGAAAGACGGTTTGACGTGCAGGATGGTAATTGCGGAGCCGTCGATCTTGAAAACGGCGTACCAAGCGCCACAACCGATATCAAATAATCCGCCGTTACGACTGCGGATACGACGGGTCCGGTGGGGGGTCGGGTCGCGGGTCAGGATTTCGAGCAGCCGGGTCCGGAAATCAATCAACCATTTTTTCCGCAACCAGGTCAGGTGCTCTTCGGCTTGAGCCGTAAATTCAACCTTGAAGGTAGGCGGTGCGGCCAGCGCGGCGTCCACTTCATCGATCCAGCCGGCTTTCGCTTCGGGGAAGGCATCGTAGGCCGGGATGTAGGGTTTGATATCAAAGATAGGAGTGCCATCCACAAGGTCGCAGGGGCCGAGGAGGAGTTTTCCTTTCTGCACGGCAAGCAGCTGCACGGGGGTGATGCCTAAAGGGTTGGGACGATGGGGAGAACGGGTTGCAAAGACCCCGCGGCGTTGGGCCGGACCCCGTGGCGGGAGGACTTGCGGGCGCCAATCCTTGTTGCGGTGAAACCACCAGATCAGCCAAATCCTTTCAAAGCCTGCTAAATCTTGCAGGGCCTTCTGATATTTATCCCCTGGCAGCATCTCCAAGATATTCGTCTCCGGCTTTTTCTCGTCGGGTTGGTGCCGGGCGTTAAATTTCAGAGCTTTCTCCGTGCGGATAAAGCCAATCGGTTTGATGGAAAGTTCGTCGGACAAGTTAAGCGAGGAGAATGCAAAGTATGGAGGGCGGGCAGGGCAGAGGACAAGAGGCGAAGCGAGGAAGCACGGTCGTAGGTTTTCCTCCTTTCCACCCTGCTTTAAGGGCCTTAGCATTACTTTTCGACTATGGTTCCAGCCGTCACCAATCTCTCGTGCTATAAATTCGCTCCGCTCGAGCAACTTGAGGCATGGCGTGAGCGGCTCTTAGCGGCCTGCCAGGATCAGGGATTAAAAGGCACCATTTTATTGGCTCCGGAAGGGATTAACTTTTTTATTGCTGGTCCGGCCGCGCCATTGGAGACGGTGGTCGCCTTGATCCGAAGCATTCCAGGTTTGGCTGAGATCAAGCCAAAGGAGAGTCCCAGCCATAACCAGCCTTTCAAGCGGATGTTGGTTAAGGTCAAAAAGGAAATCATCGCCTTCGGGGTAGATGGCGTCGATCCGGCCAGGAAGCCCGCGCCCAAGATCTCAGCTCGTGAGTTGAAGGAATGGCTGGATGAGGGCCGACCTTTGCAACTTTTGGATACGCGTAACGATTACGAGGTCAGGCTTGGCACCTTCCGCGGTGCGATTATTCCGGGCATTAATAATTTCCGGGATTTTCCGGAGGCCGTGCAAAAGCTCGACCCCAGCCTAAAGGACCAACCGGTCGTGATGTTTTGTACCGGCGGCATTCGTTGCGAGAAAGCTGGCCCTTACATGGAACTCCAAGGATATAAAAACATCCTCCAGTTAGAGGGCGGTATCCTGAAATATTTCGAAGAAGTCGGCGGCGCCCATTACGAGGGTGAATGCTTCGTTTTTGATGAACGCGTCGGTGTCGACTCATCCCTGCACGAGACGGATTCAGTCCTTTGTTACAATTGCCAGATGCCTTTGCTCCCTTCGGATCTGCGGCATGAACATTACGTCTACGAGCAGAGTTGCCATCATTGTTTCAATGGTAAGCCCAAGGGTCGTGGCAATACGGCTAAGGTATAGGTTTAATTAATCCTACCAAGCCAATGCTTGCAATCCATACCACTCACCGCTGGGCAGCCGTGCGATCATTTCGGCTTCGTTGCTTGCAGAGAGGATTCCGCCGCGTACCAGCACGCCGGCTAAACCCATCTGATGGGCACCTAAAAGATCGTGCTCCGGGCTATCGCCGATGGCGATGACGGTTTCGAGGGACGGGTTGCCGGCGACACGCAAAGCGGTTTGGTAGATGTCGGGGTGGGGTTTACCGAAGAACCTTACCTTGGCTCCTAGCTTCGCAAGTTCACGACCGACCGCGCCAGCGGAGGGCCGGATACCTTGAGGGGTAAGCATTTCGAAATCAGGATTGCAGACTAAGATTTCCACGCCCCGTCGAGCGGCGGCGCTTAGTTCCTGAACCTGGGCCCTCCAATCACGATCGGGCTCTTGGCTGGCGGCGAGGATGATACCATCGGCATGGTCAGCCCTAACGATTGTAAAACCAAACGGATCGAAGCCGTAGTCATCGCCGACTTTTCCTGAAATGTGCACGCTCGCACCGCGCTTGAAACTGTCTCCGGCCGTTCCCTGTCGAATCGCATCTTGGGTAGCATCGCCCGAGGTGACGACGGCGTCGAAGTGTTCGGCATTGAAGCCGAATTTTCCTAAACGAGCGCGATTATGTTGTCCGGTCTTGGCGGAGTTGGAAAGCACGATGACCTTGCCGCCATTTTGACGGTAGAGGCGGAGTGCTTCAGCCGCTTTAGGATAAGGGGTCTGCCCGTCATGCATCGTCCCGAATTGATCGAGAAGAATCACCCGATAGTGCGGAGGGAGTTCGGAAAGTCCGTTGATGGACTGTAAACTTTTCATGGGTTGATCATTTTTCCCGTGAGACCCAGCCAAGCCAATCGGGCGGTTCCCGCGGCCGCTTCCTCGCTCCAGGATGGGAGCAAGGGCACCTTCAGGGCCTGGGCGCGTAGTTGCATCCAGGTTTTATTCTTCGAGCCGCCTCCGGCATGTCGTACAGTGTTGAGGGTTGGCCCGCCCCATTCGGCGAGGCGGGCATAACCTAAGCGTTCAACCTCACTGAAGCCCTCCAGGATTGCTTGCAGAAATTCGGCATCTTCGACCGGTCTGGGGCTTAGGCGTGGCATCAGTTGCGCGTCGGCGATGGGAAATCTTTCGCCGTTCGATGGGAGTGGATAATAGTCTAAGCCTAATAACTTTTCGGGGCGCATTTTGTCGTCGAGGTCTTCCAGTTGTTGCGTGCTGAAAAACGGGAGCAAAGTTTTACCTCCGCAATTTGAGGCACCACCGGCGAGCCATTGATCGCCTAAGCGGTGACTATAGATTCCAAACTGGGGAGCGAAAATCGGTTGGGAGCTTAGTAGTTTAAGAACGATGGTGGAACCAAGCGCCGTGGTGGCGTCTCCGATGTTGCTGGCGCCGCTGGCGAGGAAGGTCGCGCAACCATCGGTCGTGCCAGCTGCGATGATGATGCCTTCGGGGATACCGAGGGCGATGGCCGCCTGTGCCGAGACGTGTCCGATCGGCGTACCAACCGGGACAACTTCCGGGAGCAGGCCCGGAGAGAGCCCGAAGCCGCGAAGCCAATCTGGCCAGTTGCGACTGACGGGATCATAGCCGGTCTTCAGGGCGTTATTCTCATCGGTCTGCCAGTTCGTGGCGCCGAGGCAGCCGTTGATCCAGTCGGCTTGGTGGATGATGCAGTGCAGTCGCGGCAGTTTGACCCAATCCAGCGCGCGGGCGGCCGGAGAG
>Ga0209086_10001262_pt1 | contig 20729 bp, 11 predicted proteins | sample M_130207_XF_Meta_FD_187312 | JGI IMG/M metagenome (GOLD analysis project Ga0209086, IMG submission 187312) | Freshwater microbial communities from Lake Montjoie, Canada to study carbon cycling - M_130207_XF_MetaG (SPAdes) (version 2) | ecosystem: Environmental > Aquatic > Freshwater > Lake... | reverse complement strand
TCATCTGTTGAGTCTCTGCGACATTCAACGGCACTCCCCCCCGATGCTGTCTTAACATTTCAGCTTCTGACAGTGAACGGCAACCCACATAAAGCACAATTCGGAGAGCGACTAAACCACCGTTGGCAACTTGCCGAAGTAGAGGAAATCACACCCTTTCTAGTCATTAGTCTTGCGTCCGGAAGCGGTGCTTCTAGAGTCGAGGTCAGAGCGGTGGCGCTTGCCCGTCTCATTGGAGACCCACCCGACCGACTCGACCGTATTCTTGCGAGTAAATTCGATAACACGGAGAAATTCTTAAGGTTTATCCTTCTCCTTCTTCAGCTTGCTGGGAGCGAGGGCGAATCGCGCGATGGCCAAGGGGCCGGCGAACTAGGCGCCTATACCATGGCACAGAGCGGGTTATTAGAGGCAGTACTGGCCTCATTGGCTTCGTCCCCTGGGACGATTGACGACATTGATCGCATTGTCAAACAACTGGGTAGCACTGACCGGGGTCGCGAAATCATTCCGGACGGCTGGGCTGACTTCTGGCCTTCCGTTGTGGAAGCGCGCTCACAATTACGGTCCGGCCAATGAATACGCGCACCGGCAATGCAGCGTTCGGAGAGTTGAAAGATTTCCAGAGGGATACTGCTAATTACGTACTTCGCCGCCTTTACGACGACGATAACGCGTCTGACAGATTCCTTGTCGCTGACGAAGTGGGGTTAGGTAAGACGTTAGTGGCCCGCAGCGTCATCGAAGGAGCCATTGATCGCCTTCAGCGCAACGAGGCCGTTAAACGAATCGACATCGTCTACATCTGCTCAAACGCCGACATCGCTCGGCAAAATATCTCCAAACTCGACGTCGTTGGGAGTGGCGCAAAGCCCCTATCTACACGCATAACTATGCTCGCAACGCAATTCAAAGACCTCAATAGATCCGTGCCTGATAGTAGTAATCGCAGTAACCGCAGGAAAACTGTGAATCTCATTGCTCTGACACCGGGAACCTCGTTTAACAAAGGCAACCAAGGCGGACGCGTAGAAGAACGCGCATTGCTCAAGTGGCTCCTCAAGCCTCTGTTCGAAGAAGGGACCCGCGCTCAACGCTACGCTCTCGATCGGATTCTCCGCATGGAGGTTAACGAGGACAACTGGTTCCTCAAATGCAGTCAATTCGACTCCGAGGATGCTGCTCCGGACTCGACTGTGACAAAAAAATTCCGCTCGTCAATTCGCCGCAAGCAAGTCTTTAAAGACCTGAGAAATCTTATTGACGACTTATACGGGCGCACTCAACTTGATGAAGCTCAGAAGAAACGCCGGCGTGCAATAGTTAGCAGCCTTCGACAAGAGCTCGCCAAAGTTAGCCTCGACTGCCTCGAACCCAACCTCGTGATTCTTGATGAGTTCCAAAACTTTACCCACCTCCTTCACTCCCCTGGTAGCGACTCAGAGAAAGAGGTAAGCGAGCTAGCAAATCTCCTTTTCGCGTTTCCCCAAGTCAAGGTCCTACTCCTATCAGCAACCCCTTACAAAGCGTTTACTCTCAGGGAAGAGCGCGACTTTGGTGGAGACGACCACTACCACAATTTTATAAAGACAGTTGAGTTCCTAAAGCACCAAGGTGGAGACGGGAGCACAGACGACCTAAAGCACGCGCTCTCTGAGTTCCGCCGTCTCGTTGAAACAGCAGACGATCCCAAAGGTGCGAAGGAGCACATTGAGGCGACTCTTCGAAAGGTTATGTGCCGCACCGAGCGGCCTGTATCGGGGGCCTCTGACATGCTCCTAGAAAGAAGGGAACAAACTGCTCCTCCAACTACGAAGGACTTGCTTGCGTATGTATCTCTCAAAAAGATAGGCGATGAAGTTGGTGCCGGCGTCAACATCGAATATTGGAAGTCTGCTCCGTACTTCCTTAACTTCATGTCAGGCTATAAATTGCACGAGAAATTTCTTGAGCACAAATTTGAAGCGTCCAAGCGTACGGAACTTCTAGCCAATGCACAGGTAATTCGCACTTTAACTTCGCGTAAGAAAGAAGGGATAGACCTTGGGAATGCAAGGCTCAGACAACTTGCAAACGAGACGGTCGAGAAAGGGTATTGGAAGTTACTTTGGCTACCACCGTCCCTTCCCTACCACCAGGCGACAGGCCCATATGCAGGTGTCGATCCCACTGCCGCTACCAAGCACCTAATCTTCTCAAGTTGGGCCGCGGCGCCCACGGCTATTGCTTCTCTGCTTAGCTGGACGGCGACCCATCGCATCCAGACCTCCAATCGCAAGCCTCGTCCTAAATCTTCAGGATCCCGGTTGAAATATGAAATTAAGAACTCGCTCCCATCAAACATGAATGAACTCGCACTCTTCGTTCCGATACCAGGCTTGGCAAAAGTCATGGATCCCTTGGAGCATGCTCGCAAAACACCGAACGACCTTCCTACTGCCGATCAGGAAATTGAATACGGAGTGGCCCAAATTGAGGCCCTAGTGGCCTCAAAGAGGCCTGCGCGCCCTTCGCTAAGTCGTGAGACTTGGGTATGGACAGCAGCGTTTGGATTTGAAAACGCTGATGGCGCTCTCAAGTATGCGGAGCTCGGGGACCTGATCCAGGAACACAAACCTTCTGGCGCAACCGAGAATTACCGGGGATTACCAAGACACCTCGTCGAAGCCGACAGGGCCTCGCAAAATCAAGTGGACCTCGGCGCACAACCTTCCTACCTGCGCTGGCTTGCCCTAATTGGACTCGTTGGACCAGCAAACGTTGCATGGCGGGCGTTGCATCGAGCAACGCGAGGAGTGCCAAAAATCACAGAGCAAGGGATATCCAACGCTGCAACGGTGATTGGAGCCGGCTTTCGCTCCCTCTTCAATAAGCCCGATGTTGTATCGCTGCTAGATGGCCAAAACTCCAAACTTTCTTATTGGAAAGTTGTGCTGGAGTATTGCCTAAGCGGCAATTTGCAGGCTGTCATGGACGAGTACATCCACCACCTAATCGGCAATGAGAACCTGACTACAGATGAGGAATTATTGGAGTTGGCCAAGGGAGTGCGCGCTACGATCTCTCTTCGAAGTTCGTCGCTACAAGCGTTCAATCCACGTAAGCCTGACAAACCTCTGCGTTTCGAGGCTGGATTCGCTCAACGATATGGGTCCGCTAAAGGCATTGCTAAAACAGACGACGCGTCGATTGATCGAATGGCGCACGTCCGCGCTGCCTTCAACTCTCCATTCTGGCCAATGGTCTTAGCCTCAACATCGGTCGGTCAAGAAGGAATAGATTTCCACTGGTGGTGTCATTCGATTGTTCACTGGAATCTCCCATCCAACCCTGTTGATTTCGAGCAACGAGAGGGGCGTGTGCATCGCTTCAAAGGCCATGCTGTGCGCAAAAACGTGGCTGCCGCACACCGCGCTGAAGCGCTGAGCTCAGATACCCCAGACCCGTGGACCGCTGCCTTCCTCGCAGCGGAAGAAGCGCGCGAGGCAGGGGCAAACGATCTGTGGCCATGGTGGACTTACCCCGGCGACTCTAAAATTGAGCGGTGGATCCCGTCATTCCCATTGAGTAAAGACCAGGGCCGAGAGGATCTCCTCAAGAAGCAACTAGTGCTCTATCGTCTTGCCTTCGGGCAGTCGCGTCAAGAGGACCTACTTTCGATACTCCAGCAGCAGGGTTACGCGGATGACCCAGATCGCACTGCAGAGTTGCGGATTGATCTAAGACCTCCAAAAGCTGTGCCGAAGGAGCGCCAAGCAAACAAAGGCGCCGTGGTCTAATTCAGTGGGCCTCAGTCATCGATGTTTAACGACGTAAACACAATTAGAGCCGAGGACAAGTCATAACATTTTCAATTATGGCTAACGGATAAGGCGAAGCCTCGCAGGTTTTGATCTGTTGATCTCAACTAGCCCAGCGGTCTCAAGTGCAACAGCTACCCAGGGAGCCGTCGCCCTCTTGATCCACAATTTCAAATACCCATCAAGAGTTCTTGTTTCAGGTTCAACATTGAACCGGCCCCCTATTCGCACCCAATCTTTACCCCCGAGGAATGCCGGAACTCCATCTAGGCATTCCCACGTGATGCGAGTCTGCGTCTCGGCCGAACCAAAAAGCAAAATGATCCCCTTATCGTCGACAGACTTCACACGAAACGGCGATCCAGTCGGTGTCTTCAAAGCCATCCCGTCAGATAACTTTGACTGAATTGCATCCCGAACATTCACTTGTTTTCCAATCTACGCATAATGAATTTTTCACTCTTGAGAAGTGCCATTGTTGGCGCCTGCAAATGCGGCGTATTCCGCATCAGCAAAACACTCTCCCTCTGTCCTGGCCGAATCGACTCAACGTAGTCCGACTGCTTTCATGGATTGACGCAAACTCGCTGTGCTCTTTCGGGAATTCCATCTTCAGTGCTTGCTCATTCAGTTTTGTTACCCGAGCCTCCTTTCGGACCCAGTTGCATAACCCTTTGATACCGTCTGCCTCGCCACAGAGCATTCTCAAATTAGCCCTTGCTAAGTCCGCGACCTCGGTAAAGCCGGCACACATGGAGACGAGCACCATATACATCTCGCGGAGGCGCTCCATACCATCACCATTTGCTTCTACACATGACGCTGCTGATCTAAAATCCTGAGCAAACAACTCGAGGCCCGGATTGACGACGTCAACAGGCAGTGGCGGAGTTTTTTCAAATATAAACCTCCCCTTGACTACGACAGATTCAGTACAAAATCTGGACCATAAATCTGGATATTCAAGGATGAACTTGGATAAATCGAAGCGCCGAGTAGCGATAATTTGGGTCTTTCCCACATGCGGCATTTCATCTCTATTCTCCAATGACTCATAGACCATCTTGTAGAGAAGCTCTAACTCGTTGCACAAATCCACTTGAAACTTTGCGCCCCTATATGTTTCATTGCATTCAATGGCTTCACTCGAAGCGGCGATGATATTTCCGTTCGACGTAATATTTTTCAGTGGGACAGCTCCGCACACGACCGGAAAATATTGATTGGCGTTGTTCGCTAATGCTATGGCTTCTTCAACAGCAGATTGAATTCGAGATTCATCGAATAGAAACCACTCTCCATTTACTCGCTCCGGCGCAAACCTTCGGTGCATCAGCGCTTCAACCCAGTACACAAGGTTCGTATCTATCGTTGCAGAAACTGAAAGTACGTTTGGATTGCCCGTCTGGAGAGCAGCGAGCCTGCGGCTGACGTCTTGATATGGGCTGGCCTCAATTAGTCCAACCTTTACGTATAGTGACATGTTCGCAGTAAGAACATCCCGCTCGCGCATGAAATAGATGGTCCCAGCTTTAAGACTTGCTGCGTCATCTAATCTGTATTTGATGCTCATTCTCTTCCCGCATTTGTTCAACGAAGGGAAGAGCACACTGAGGTCTTATTGCCGCTTCCACTTACAACGAGAAGCTTTCATTGCAAACATGTCAATCTGACTCTGCTGAAAATTTTCTCTGTCGACGGACCGTCTGGCGGAGCAGTTCGCCCGCTTCTTTTGCGCCAACGTCCAGAAATCCACGTGGCCACTCCTCGTCCAGCCCTCCCAATGGGTTAATTCGCGACGGGCGATAGGACGTGGAACCTTCTTCCTGCTCTGCGAAAAGAAGCTGAACTAGCTCGCCTGTTTCATTTGTCTCATCTTGCGCAACCTTGAGGCGGAGGCGATTAACTAAGTGCTCGCTGTGGGTCTCGATGATCATCTGCCGCCCGGATTCCGCGCAGGCAAGTAAGAAATCCGCTAACCGCACTTGCAGCGCCGGATGAAGATGGAGCTCCGGCTGCTCGAGTAAAATGACAGATTCCTGGGTTGCAAGCAGACAAAGCACAAGCACCGGCAATACCTGGCTGACTCCTACGCCAACCGATGTGAGATCTACGTCTCTCCCCGTCCCAATCGGTGAGACCGTTAAACCAATCCCCAATCTGCCGCGATCTGCAGTCTTGGCATCGTCGGCAAGCCCCATCTCGATCAGCCAAATATTGACAGCCTCGGCGAGACCCAAACGCTCCGTGCGTCCACCTGGGAGTGGAGCGAGGATTAATCGCCTAGCCTGATCATGGAGCACTGCGGCAGTAAATTCCCCCTTTGAGCCAAGCACTACTTGTCCCGCCTTAGGATCATAAAAAACCCGTGGTATTTCGCGCAAGGGTCCCAAATATTGAACTCCGTAGAAAATACGAGCAGCCACTCGAACAGCCAATTCCAAGTCAATTGTTCGATTTAAGGGCATTTTTGCAGTAGTTTCCCAACGGCCAAAAGGTTCTTCCAATTCCAATTCATCAATCCATTTTTCGCCCTCAAGTAACCTACGCACGCGTCCATAGACATCGCTGTTATGTATGGTCTCGAATGCTTCGTTAAGCTGAATTCTCTCTCCCCTAGACATGTCAGCAACGTGTTTTTCAAAGGTTGCGAATATTCTCTCGTGGTCACCGTGGAGGGCTGATGCACGTAATGGCGCTTGATGGGCATCTTGCTCCTCGCCAGCGTATTCAGCGCTCAAAAAAGTCGCTGCCCAACTAGCGATGAGCTCAAAATAATACTCTGTTGGCTTTTTTCGAGTTTTGTCAGCAACCGAAGAAACTATAGAGCCAGATAAACCTTTTCTTTCTGCGCCAATAGCCCCTGCTATCTGCTCGGTCAGCCTTAGCCATCGTTTTAAGCGCACGTGCAGCTGAGTCGTTTCTACCAACGCATTGACCGGTAAACCCCCGTTAATCCGGATGCGGTCGATAGGAGAAACAAGCGTCTCTCCATTAACTTCTACAGACAAAATACCTTTCGCCAAGGAAGCATCCGGCGAGTTCCCAAAAAAGTCAGCATCTTGATTTGTATCAGCCCGAGATGAATCGGTGATTGAAGAAACCATCAACGACAAACGTTTTGCGAGGTGTTCGCTATCCAATTCTTTGTGCTTGTGAAATTGCTCAACATTCAAATTGAAGGATTCCAAGATTGCAAAGCCGTCAGATCTCACCTCTGGGGAGCTGAACTCCCCAGACCAAGAGACCGTCTGATACGGATACACTCTGGAAAGCAGGTCACGCGGGGCGGCGCTAAATAGGGAACGTCCCGATTTTATTGACCGTCGCTGCGCGCTCGAAGACGTCGCAATTTTAAAGCCGATAGCAATGTGGTTTAAGCCAGTTCCATTTCCCCAATTCATAACCTCGTCAAAAGTGCCGAGCCTCACGTGATCGCCGTTCAGTGGAAAGACCGGAGAAGAGTCCCTGCTGGCAATCGTCTGCTTCAGCACTAGGATCGATTGGAGCAATGTGCTTTTCCCTGCGCTATTTTTCCCGACGATGACGGTGAGCATTCCAAGCTCTACCGTTTCGTCCGCAACTGCCTTAAAGTTTTTCAGGCGTATCTCAGCGAGTGGAGGCATTCTTTGTTTACGAGCTGGCGTTTCGAGAGATTCAGGCATTTTAGTTTCCTTTATGTAGTTTGGAGCTCGCGTAGTTCAGATGCTCGAACATAGACTTCAGGTGCGTTGTAACTATTGCTATTCCGAGAAATAGCAGCCTCAAAGAGCGGAATTAAAACCGCGTTATAGAAATTCTCGCCCAAGACGCCGAGCGCATTGAGCCAGGTTGATTCGTCCAATAAGCCTTTGTCATACAGAGACACCAACTCATCAGGGGTCATTACGTAAGATTCACCATCCAAAGCCAATAGATACGACATAGCGGCTGCCAATTCCCCCTCGTCGTCAACGGACTCTTGAACCGCTTCATAAATGTTCTCGAGATCAAATCCCCACCGCGATTCTTCGTCTAATAGAGCAAGCACAGCCGGAGAGGCGATCGACCTCATAACCTCACCTTCAGCGATCTTAAAATCCCAGCGCGCGTCGAGTGGGCCGAGCAGGCCAGGGCCCCATGAAGCTTTAGACTCCAGACCCAGAGAACCGCTGCCCTGAATAGCGGCTTCTACCAGGGGCTCCTCAACTGCACCGACAAATCGCCCAATTGACGGGAGCAATACGACGCTCCGCAAGTCCGTTTGAACGACAATGTCGAACGGCATGGCGATGTTCCCAGAGCGCAGTATCAAATCAAATTCTGTTGCAAACTCAGGGAAACCATGGACCAGTACAACCTGAGCACTTTCACTTTGCACATCAATCTTGAGAATTAGCACAAGCCGGTCAAGCGACCCGCTATTTACGCAGCGAATGTCACCTGCTGCTAACGGACGCTCCTCTGAGATTGCTGGGATACGCGCGTCATTAAATTCGCGGATGAGAGCAGAAATATGATCTGGGATCATCCGGATTCCTCCTCTAGTAATTGGTTACAAAAATTAAGGAGATGCTGCATCGCAAGTTCATGGTTATCAGAAGGGATATCAATCATCAGTTCCTGCCTGACTCGCGCGAGCACGGCATTCTTCATGTCTGCCACAGTTGGGCGAGAGCGCCCTATCTCGGCTGCAATCTGCGCATCTGCAATATTTAGGCTTTTCAGAACAAGTACTCGGACCTCATCATTACTAAAGCTCTCGGCTAGAGAACGTGCTGTATCAATCATTAACTGTTCTTCAACCAAATCTTCTGCACTGCTGCTACTAGCGGGAAATTCCCACTCAATAGGTATGAGCGTCGCTGGGACCCATGGTGTCAAAAGACTCTCAAATATTTCCCTTAAATCCGCCTCCGAGACAGCCTTCACCGACCCGAGAATCCCCAGCACCAGCTCGATCAAGTGGTCCTTCGTGTAAATCATCGACTCTCTTGAGGAGTCAAGCCTGGATTCGAGCCGAGGAATCGAGGAGGCTTCTCGGACACAAATATCAATCTGAGTTTTTTCGAGTGGCCTAGAGGCGGCATCCGACCCCACCGCGACAAACACCGTCGCGGCTCCAACCCGGCGCTTCTCAATCGCTCCGTCCTCAGCTAGCAGCAAAACCCGTTTAGTCAATCGATCGATTGGGCTCTTTTTTCTACGGGCGATGAGAGCGCGCTTTACTTGCTTCGTCAATAGTCTCCGCACGGACTCAACCGACTTGGCTTCTGAGGCTTCGGAAAAAATGTAGTGAATCTGATTTTGATTCAATAATTGGTTGAGTACGACTTCCTGGCATAGGTCCTCAAATGACTGGCTGTCCCATTTCAGCCCGTCGTTATAAACAGCCTCTGGGTACTTCCAAGCAATTTGCGCCGCCAGTTCGCGAACAATCCCGTAGATGCGATCCCCTATCAAACTCTCCAAGTACTCAGTATGCAGATCAGAAAACGTCATAGGTCGCCTAAATTTTGCAGCTCATTCATGAGGCTAGAGCCATCTTCTTCGTAACATGCGAATACCTGATCTGTGAGCTCAGAGGCGAGAACAATTAACGGTACATCCAGCGCGACGTACCCAAGCTTGTTGACTCGACAACTCAGTGCGCTCTGAGACCGAGGCAAGTGATCATGGCTTGGATGCTCGAATCCCCCGTAATTTGCTTTAGTCGACCTTGGAAAAATTCTTGAATTTGGGCCAAATACGAGCGCTAGGACTGCATTCCGCCGGCCGACCTTATTCGAGAATCGACGCCCTCTATCTGTAATTAAGATTGCTTCATCAAGAGAGAACCATGCTCCAATCAAGTGCTTTGGAGTTCCCAAGAACTCCGCAAAATCATCGAAACTCTTGCTACCTCTCACTACTTGCCCTCTCTTAGAAATTTCCCAATTTGATCCAGCAGCCTTGAGCCCCACGTGAGCAGCTCTATCTCTGGCACATACTTCTCAAGTATCGCCCGATCAAAAGTGACCCTCACATTCCCGCTCGGCAGCACCAGTTCGTAGATTCCATCGATGTCGGTAGCTACCAATATCTCTCTAATCGAAGGAATATCCAGTAGCGCTTCTCCAAGATCTCCTACCCCCATCGCAGGTCTCCAATTAACCCCCGAGATTGGAGATCCATGCTCGTCAAGCTCTGAGAGCGTCCTGGCTTTTGCATCATTGGCTGCGGCAATTACTGCGGCGACCGCATCATCTAGATTCAAAAGCCCATCAGCGTCTTCGTCATCAAAAAGCCCACTCGCTCCAACTTGCCCATTTGGGTTTACGTGATCATCGCAGAGGTCGCTCATGGAACCGTCTTTAATTACGATTTCAATTTGTCCGAGTACCGGTTGGGCGATGCCTACTACGGCGTTGAATCCCCCGAATGTCTCGATCAGTTTTTTGTAAACCTTCGTCTCGATAGTCCCGTCGTAGAGCAAGTTTGTCACCTCGACCAGATCATGCCCGCCGATTCGGTCTACTCGTCCAATTCGTTGCTCAACTCTCGTGAAGTTCCAAGGGAGGTCGTAATTGATAAGCCTCCCGCAGGTTTGGAGGTTCAAGCCCTCAGACAGAGTGTCAGTACCAACAAGCACGCTTACCTTGCCGCTGAGAAACAGGTCTTTAGTTTCCCGCTTGGTAAGTTGATCCCACTCTTTGGTTGCGGTGTTGAAACGAGTTCCACCTTTTGAGTCATACCCAATCACATTGCCGTTGTAGATCATGTCGAGACGATCCCGAACGTAACGCATAGTGTCCGAGAACTGGGTGAAAATTAAGACTGTTTGGTGCCCGCCCTGCAGCGCCTCTTCGATGATTTCGTGGAGACGCTCCATCTTGGATTCATCACCACTCGCAACTTCTGAGATTCGGTCAGCAAGCTTGCGTAGCGCAGCCACTTCGTCGTCGAGAGCCCAGCCAACAAGCGCTCCCTCGAGGTCTGTCTCTTCCTCAAATATCGAGTCGTCATCCGATAGCAGCTCCCGATAACTCAGATTCTGCTCTAGCGCAGTGATTCGACGACGTAGCGATTGCTCAATCGCGTAAAAAGAAGATGTCAGGCGGCGACGATACACAGTAAGAATGAAACCAATCGCGTTCTTGGCTTTTCCAGTTAGCACTTCGTTTGCTTGGTCATATTTCGTTCGTATGTAATCCTGAACTGCGCAGTAGAGATCCTGTTCTAGGGCTGTCATCTGCACTGCAAAGTCATCGACGACCCGATTTGGGATCGTTGCGCTCTCGGGCCACTCCCCCATGTCGCGATATGCGCGCAGAGTGTCCCGAGTATTTCGAAATACTCTGTCTCTCATTGGGTTATTCGTGTACATCCACGCGGTGACAGTGTTTGCTAGAAGAGTCCGCTCACCAACCGGTGTAACCCACTGCTTGTTGGCAGTTATGTTTCCCCCAGCAGCGTGACAGAGTTTGTCTTTGATAACAACCTGCGCCTTCGCTCCCATTCCGCTAATCACTGTTACCCGGTCCGCCCCACCAATATTTGAAATTATCTGGGAATCGAGGTGCTCGTTGGCTTCTGTCTCTGGATCTGAGAAGTGGTCGCTAACCATGTGGGCGAGAAAATTCCACTGACGGTGTCCCCACTCGAGACCAAGTTCTCTGAAATAACTCTCAAACTTCTCCGCAGACTCTCGCCACATTCCGGGCAGATTAAACAGCTCAATCAAATCCCATGCCTCGTGTGGGTACATCTGCATAGGCGTGGCAGACGCCATATATAACGCACGCCACCCTTCGCTCTCCTTTAGGCTCTGCAGCAGCAGTAGAAGAGCATTTGGGGTACCGTTCGATTTGCCACCTTTGCGTCGCGCATGGTGAGCCTCGTCGACAATGACGACATCCCATGGAGATGCTGCTACAACTTTCGAACGCTGCTCTGTCCTACGTGCCAAGTGGGATGAAACCAAGAGGATTTGATGCGAAGAAGTCCATGGGTCTCCTTGTTTTGCCGGCGTTTCACTCCCATCCGGCCAAACCCAACGATTCTCAAACCACCTTGGAACCCAAAGCGAAACCTTCTCAAATAATTCCTCTTGCCACTGCGTTAGAACGGCAGCCGGCACAAGGATCAATACCCGTTCTGCTGAGCCATTCAGGACGAGTTCGCGCACGGTAAGGCCGAGCTCGATGGTCTTGCCCAACCCCACTTCGTCTCCGAATAGATAACCTCGAGGAAATGTGCGCACCGCTCGATCAATTACTGCTCGCTGATGAGGTAGGGGCTCTACACCTGCTGACATGACCCCAGTAAACGGCGATTTGGCTGGGACCTGAAGAAGCGCATCTAAGGAGGCAGCATCGGCGAGCCGATCGATGGAAGGCTCGACATAGGGCTCCTCCAGAATCTCAGGCGAGGACTCTGGGTCTACCTCTGCCGGGGCCTGAGTCACGCTCTCCACCTTGAGCAGCCTGTCGCGCACTGCCTCCGATAACGGGATTACCTTCCAACCTTCAGAGTGCTCGTCATTCCAGAATCGCTCGAACAGCTCCACTACTGGAATCCCACTCCACTCCCAGCCAGGAATCCATGACGCAAACATGGAGAATGATTCAGAGTTGCCAACCCATCCATAGCGCGTGTCGTTATTCGAGCCGATAAAAGCTACTTGTGCCCCTTCGTGATCTGTGAACACACCAAACTTGTCGTGGAAATATGCCATTGTCTGCAACGCTGGGATCAACTTCCCTCCCTTGCGCGGCACTCCGACCTTTATCTCTAGCCGCCCTTCCTTGGCTAGCCACGCAAGGACACTGAGCCGATGCTCCTGCACGGCATCTGCATCGGCCCAGAGGTCGCCCTCCAAGAGCCGCTCCTCGATTAGTTCCGCAAGTTTTGCTCCGTTATCCAGCGCATCTATATCTTCCTGCCGGAGCTGTGCACCAACAATCAGACGCACCCTGCCACCTCTACTGATGAACGGCGCTAAACCCCGCGCCGCTAGTGCTAAACCCTGGGAGGTGAAGTAACCAGCAACGCGGTCATACGAGTTCGATCGAGCCAAGAGCGGCACATAAAAATCATCAACAACATTGTCGGCAGTGCCATACAGCCCTTTTAGCTCGCCGTGCAGGTCTGCAAATGTGGTTGGTATGCCTGCCCCAGTTGCTTCCATTAATCGTCGGCTACGTCAAACAGTCGATCAGATGGTTCTTCCTCTGGCAGCTTGATGCTCGGGAGGTAGGCCGTTGACAAAGCATCCAACGCTGCAGCCTCTGGGCGAATGAATTTCCCACTCTTCTTAGTTCGTGGGACAGCATTAACCGCTCCCTGGACAAGTGCTAGGAAACGAGGGTCGCTTGTAAGGCTGTAACGATCCATCAAAGCCTTAGCGGCGGCGAGCCCATCGAGATCTGCAGTAACGATTACCCCGTGGAGAATGTCGATCTGCGATAGATCCGCAAACTCTCCATCCTGAACTGGGCGCAGCACTCTCTTGCGTCGTTTCTCAGGGGCCTGCAACACAACCGTGCCCGATTTCTTGAGGATTAATCCCAGAGCCGCAAGCTGCTCTGGGTCTTGTCCCCCCACCGCGAGCGCAAGGCGTCGAGCTTCGTCATATGGGAACTCCTCTGCCTGGAACGTATCCCATGCAATCAGCCAGAAATCTGTCGCTGCATCGAATTTGGCATCGTGCCCTACTATCGATTTTCGTCTCGACTCGACGAGCTCTGCACGCGCAACATCTAAGGCTTCTTCAGGGCGCAGGAGCCGAGCGCTCCCATCAGCACTCGCCTCGGAGGAGTACACGGGCCATACCGCAGAGATGACTGAGAGGACAGGCCCATACGTTGAGAGAAGAAGGTCCACGCCAATTATGCCATCGGCCTCAAACTGCGTAATGGCTCTGCGTGCAGCATCACGTATCCGAGGAACGAGATCCTCAAAGAACACTGCTTCACCATCCGCCAGGGCGCGCTTCCGACAAACAAGCATCACAGTAGATGCAGCTGAATTCTTTTTTGCTTGATGTAGCGATGCCTCTGACTCAGTATTGACTGGCCACGATGTAGCTATCTCGAAGCCGGCCTCCATCAATGCCATACCTAAGGTGTCCCATGCCTCGGCGCGTTTATGGGTAAACATCACAGTCATCACGCCATCGTCACGCATCACGCGCTTGCATTCATCGAATATGGCTAGCATCTTCGCCTGATAATCAGAGTTCGCTAACTCCTTAGCCCGTTTCGGCGTACCAAAATTGCGGAACCTCGCCGGATTCGCAACTGCTTCATTAGCGACATCAGCCAAACCCCCAGGCATTAGATCTGGCCAGACTCTCCCAACCATATGCTGCTCCCATACGCCAAAAAAGTCGGATAACTCTGCGTACATCACATTGTCGTAATACGGAGGATCAATTGCGACCAAGACCTGAGACCCCGTCGCTACCCGGCTGAGGTTTCCCGCAGTGCCCTGATAAACGGTGACCTCGCCCGGGACGTCGTACTTGAGATCCGATTTGGCCCCTCTAAATATCTCGCCATCGAATAGGTGCGGCGCGTCTCCAGGCTCGTAGAGCGCTGAAATGCTTTTGTATGCCGAGGCAGTTTGATCAAGTAACCATAAAAAAAACTCAGGCCCACTGAACTCAGGAAAAGTCCATTTGAAAGAAAAACTATGTGTAGTAAAGGTATGCCCAATTTTACTTCGAGTTGAATCCCATATGCACTGAGCCGAGTTCCAGTCCAGTCCCTTTCCTTGCATCATTGCTAGTACCCCAGCTATCGCTCTCCCTCGCTCCTCACCCTCCGCTTCAATAATCTCGGGCAATATCCGCTGAAACTCCTCAACAAAAGTCCCATGCACGAGCAATTGGCGCGCGGAGAACATATCGATCCAGCGCTTCATTCCATAATTCGCAGGACGGTTGTCATTGCCCTTGGGAATTGATTCATTGGGAAGCACCTGCTTCGCGAGCCACCCTGGCACTAGCCGTGCGGACTCAGCCTCTGCTGCTGCCAACGCCTCAAAGTCTGTTGCGGTTGGCGCGCGAAAGGTGAGTACCGTTTTTGACTTACCGGCAACAGGCAACCTCACTGCAACTGCATAAAGGATGGCGCCCATACGCCCAGCTTGAGCCTCAGCCTTGATGTGATCGCCGTCGATTGGGAGACCGTCCCAAATTGAGACTCCGTTACCCCCAGAAACTGTGCCCTCGTCAGGAATCGATTCGACAGCATCCTTGCCAAACAAGACCTCGAAGGCGGGCTCATCACGTTCGCGGCCGTCGACCTCTGTGATAATCCGGACCGCTGCTTCTTTTCCTTTGTCTTTGCACAACCACCAATTAGGAGAGAGAGGAACCGTTTTCTCGGTACGAGGGCAACTAACGGAGCGTGCAAATAAGTACGTAGCCACACTCTCGCTGGGACCCGATGGAAAATACTGAGCGACTAGGTCTTGAGATCGAGCGACTAGTAATGAGCCCCATTTCTCTAGACCGAGACGGAGTTCAAGCCCATGTTTCTGCGTAACTTCGATCCCAGCGCGCAACACGCAGGCCGCTACCGAGTTCAGGTCATTGGCTATAGCAGGGAGTCCATATCGGGCAGCCTCGTATGGAATTGAGCCCCCGCCAGCGGTCGGGTCGATGACGGAGGGCAACTCGCCCCATGTAAAGACGAGCACTTCGTGAAGGAGTGATAGATCTGCGGGATTAGGTTGGTTCTTAAATGCCTGTTTGTAGGTATATGGATTCGCGACTCGCGCACCAGCTGCGATTGCAGCGTCTGCCTCCCGCTTCGCCTTAATGGGATCCCCCCAAACCCCCGCTAGATGAAGAGTCCATCGGCGGTAAGCAGCATCACTAGCCACCCGCGGGTCATCCTTGAATTGGTCCGCCAGAGCCTGCGACCAAACCGGTAAGAGACTGTTGAGTATCACCCCTGCGCAAGCAGCGAGTGGGCGCCGAGCCCACCAAACATGAAGAGTCTTTATTTTTGGAAACTGCCCTGGGATTGGGGCACTTTCGCGACGCGACTCGATGCCTAGCTCCTTGATTGGAAGCCAGTCCTCGATAAGTAGGCGTGGGCGTTCAGTCATTTTTTGTTCCTTTTACGCGGTGATGCCGGAGCGGTCATCGTCGGCTAGAAGTATTCGTAAAGCACGCAGAGACCGGCTGCGCCCCAGTGGATTGCTTGTTTTTGCGTACCAGTAGTAGGTCTCTTCGTCGCTCATGCTCGCTATCCCCTCTAAGACCGCTTGCCTCCTGGAGGGTCGATTGAGCGGCCCAGCCGCATTAATAGCTAGAGAGAGCCGCACGCCCGCGGGCTCGGTGAGATCTATCGGCTTCTTACGATTTGGGCCTACCGCTGTAAGGCCATGACCAGAGTCTCGAAGCGCCACGCGAATCGCTGGGTGAAAGAGAGTGAGCCTCTCAAAATTAACGCGTGCCGTTATTGTGGGGGCTTGTTTTGATCCATCTGAGACTTCTAATCGAAGGTTGTAAGAGTCACTATCAACGGCTTCAACAACGATTCGGAACCTGCGTGCCGACGCAGTAAGTTTTTTCACGCTGGCCCTTTGATCCGCACCTCGGCCTCGATGATGACATGCCCTGGGTCCATGGTGGAGCAGTTGTTGGCAAGTTGCTGCCATACGCCTTCGCCCGGTTTCATTAATCCGCCTTCTTTCATGCTGGCAGTTAGAACAATCTCTCCAGAGACTTCACCAGCATGTGCCGCAAACTTAATAAGATCTGACTCAAGCTTCTGGTAGTCGGCCGACGGACCATCGAATGCGATGGATGCGCTACCGTGTGACATCCCGAGGTCGATATTTAGCTCAACGTTAAAAATGAGCTGTGGAGTCATCCCTATTACCGCTCCAAGCGACTGCACATCGGCGACTCCTTCACCGGGATCCGCCTTTGCCGTTATCTGCACCCATGCGACTCCGTCGATTCCCGTGATTTCGCTCGCCTTCTCGGCAGCTTTAGCGAACGCAACAGCTGAGGATCCACCGGCAGAGACCATTCTAGGCCCACTCGGGGTGGCGTTAGCGGTAACCCCGAGACCGTTGGCGATACTTCTACTAAGCAACGTGATCTTCTCATGCGGGATTTTATCTATCTGTGAAAGCGTGAGCTGAGAAGAGTTAGTTTCAGCGAGCCCTTCAACTGCGACGATGCGCGAAGTGGCGCCGATCGCTATGCGCTCTAATACGGCCGTCACCTCTTTCTTCGTCGGCCGCTTACCGAGCTTGGTTACGAGCTTTGCGTAGAAATCTGGGCCTGAAATGTTGCCCTTAGCACCTTGCACTATTTCCTCGATTAGTGCTGCGGTTAATTGCGGCGCGACTACTCCGGCTGTCTCCGCTCTCTCTAATGTCATCAGATAGGTCTCAGAGGTAACCCTTACTGGCGGAGGCGCATCTTTATCAGTCCAAGCCTTCTCCGAAGCCGAGTCAAAATATACCCATGCGCCCGACTTCACTCCCGCACGTACACAATCCGTGAGTCGTGTTGGGTCGATGAGTAGTTCTAGTGACGGGTCTACCCAAAACCAATCGAAAATTTTGTCTAGTGCGATCTCATCTAAGGAAGCCCAAGTTTTTGCCCTGAGGTAAGTAGTGGCCATCGCCTGATCCGATGCGCGAATCTTCCCGACATCTCTAAGTACATCGAGGATCGACTGCGTTTGAGATTGGCCTTTGCCTTGAATTTCACCCTTAGAACGAGCGGGGATTTCGTAATAGCGAAGGTTGTCGTTCGCTGCGTCTTTCTCGGGATAATAAAGATGCGGGTAGCATCGGGTAACAGCAACTACAACCTCAATGTCGCCAGCGTCCTTAATGGTCTGTACCTGTTTCACAACCTCTAGGCCGAGAGCTTGGCGGCGCTCATCTGACCCAAGAATTCGTTGCGCAGCCATTTGGCGACGAATCGTGCGCTTCAAAGCCCCAACTTGCTCTTGATCTGGGCAGAGTAAAGCCACGCCGTTGCGATGCTTACGGTTATTACCTCCGACGCCGGCTTTGGTAATTATGTCGCGCACCTTTGCAGGCGCAGGAAGCGGGACCCCTGGGTTTGGGAGAGCGGAGGCGGAGTCATCAGGATGAAAGATCACTAGTTGCAGAGACGCATCGTCAGGCACTTCAGAGGCTCCAGATGGAGCATGAATTGCTTTTACTTTCTGGCCAATTGATCCGTATACAAGCCCTACTCTGCGCTCAACTTCTTCAGTCACTGAGGAGTTGGAGATGTTGTTTGCTTCCTCTGCCACAACCGCTTGTGCATTCGCTTCGACCTGAAATTTCCAACGCACATTGTCGAAGGACAAGTGCCAAGCAGTGTTTAAAAGCGCGCCAAGCGCTTCGTCGTATACCTCGACCGAGTCTCCCGGGCGTAAGCAACCGAGGAGGTAATCAGAGCGACCGGCGCCGACCACCGATACCTGCTCAAGTGAATGGAGAAATACACAGGTTGCGGCGCGCGTTGCAAATGGTTTGCCGCCAAACCTTGCCTCATCGACTTCAGCAGCGTGTGCAGAAGGCCCACAAATATCTACCCATGCAACCTGCTTGAAAGGCTCCTTTTGAAGGCGCTCCGTGAGTTCGTAGAGGACCTTGTCTGCTCTTATTGGAAGGTCTGCTACATCAATGATCACGGCGCCAGATTGCGATTCCCAGATTTCATAGATTGTTGCGGCTAAGAGCCGCAGCGCACCACGTGCGCGCTGGAATGTTGGAATTGTCCCAATGCGAGAATCGAGCACCCTCACCAGCTCTGGGTGAAACGGATAGCTAGACGTTATCGATTTAGCATAGGTAGCCGGGTGCGCTGCTCCAGCGGGGAGGCTCTCTCCAGCTGCTTCAATCTCCTCGTAGAGTTCTTGGAAAGCAGCACCAGCTTTACTGGCTGCCTGTTCGTCGATCGTATCGAATAATCGACGCCTCAAAATCGATGCGATCTCGTCATCCTGTGCAGGTACAAGCACTGCTTCTTGGCGAGCGAGGATGCTGCTTACTTCCCCAAGGATCTTGTGTGTCTCGTCACCGAATGCATCCTTCTCGGTAGCGAGCGTGACCACTATTACGAGGCGGCTCTTCTTCTCTGACGCAACCTCGAACAGGCTCTTTAGAAACGCTGGAAGCGAGAGGGCAAGTGCCTTTACTTTATCGGAGTCAGATGACGCAAGTACCCGGAGATACTGCGCGATCTCATCAATGATGATGACAGTTGGTTTTCCAGCAATCATCTTCTTGATCTCAGCGGTACCTAGAGACGTGCGCAGATCGTCTGAATTCTTTACTATCTCCCAGGCGTCGTCGCCTAGTGAAGCGCCTATTGCGCCCCAAAGCGTGAATGCTCTGTGCCCATTTATCTCGACACCATTAACAGGGTCAATCTGCTCGCCGACAAGTGCGGCTACACGCATTTCTTCTGGAAAATTCTTGACATCAAATACTTTGTCGAAGAACTCGGCATTAGGACGGTGACCGTTTGCTATGTGATAGGTGGCAATCAAGCCATGGGTCTTTCCGCCACCAAATGAAGTCTGAAATCGAACGACCGGATTCTCCGCCCCTGGCACGTCCTGGCCAGATAGCCGACCGAATACTCCTGTTAGGAGTCGTTTCATGCCCCCCGTGGGGTATGTGAGCGAGAAGAATCGCTCGGGGTCTCCATAATCCTCATAGTCCTGCGGAGAGGAGACGACCTGTTCGAGACGAGCCGCAAAGTCAGCAGCAGCGAATTGCCCCGCAAGCACATCGGCACGAGGCGTGCAGGTCTGAGTAATCGGAGCCAACTCTGCCATTAGATTCCAGTCCTCGAAAAAGATTTTGGCGTTTCCGGGCAACTTTTTTCTATTGCAAAGATCCCCTGAAACTGAATAATCCTCCAGATCACGCCACGAGCGCAAATACCTTGGAAGTTATTGAGCTCCATGGACCTAGGCCACCCCATGGAGAGGGCGCGCTAGCAGTTCGCTCGGGTCTTTGCCTATAGAGATGCCTAGGGGATATGGATGGGCTATCCCCTTGCTGCCCGGTATCCTGCGCGCTCTGCATCTGCTCCTGAAGCGAAGCACCTCTCCGGATCGGTGTCATCGTAACGATAATCGCCCGGACGATGATAAATCATTGAGCCGCGGTTGCCTTTGAGTGGGTAATCCTCCGGGCAGGTGTAGGGACTCGATGGGGCTACGCCGCTACCTCCGCCGCCACCACCGCTGCTACCGCCACCGCCGCTCGAGATGGCGATGATCAGAATCACAACCACTGCCACCGCTATCACCGCGGCGATTACGCCACCATTGGCCGACGACTTAGGAGCGACAGGCGCGGCGGCTGGTGGCCGCGCCGGGCTCGGCTGAGTTATGTCAGCCATCGAAATATTTAGTCGCTCATCGGCTGGCGGATTTAAGTGCCCTTTTTCCTCTAAGTAGCGTTGAGCTGCTGCAGCCCCGGCAGCATCGCCCGCCTTGGCTCCCTCTACACCTGCGACATGAGTCGCCGCTGTAACTACGGCTGTATCGACTGCAACTTTTGACGCAACCCCGCGTGCTGTCTCTGCTGAGAGCCTCTGCTGGCGGAGTAACTCTGCTCGCTCTTTTGCAATCGCATTCTCGATCTCCGCGATCAAATCGTTCGCCTTGTGTAACACCTGATTGTTCGTGTAGCGAACAAGGGTGTAACCGGCTGCGGTCAGTGCATTCTGGCGCGAGTTGCGATTGTCATTGTCCCGGTGAGTTGTTGGCTCACCAGTCTTGTTGAGCCCATCTATCTCAATAGCAATCTGCCTGGCCATGTTGGCGTCAGCAATAACAAAGTCAATACGGCGGTTGCCACCCTGTACATCCTTGAAGGCGACTTGGTGGGTCACTGACGCTGGCGAGAGGCCTTTGACCTTGCTGAGGACCTTCTCTACAAAATTGAGTTCATGCGCATAAG
>Ga0209086_10001261_pt1 | contig 20748 bp, 14 predicted proteins | sample M_130207_XF_Meta_FD_187312 | JGI IMG/M metagenome (GOLD analysis project Ga0209086, IMG submission 187312) | Freshwater microbial communities from Lake Montjoie, Canada to study carbon cycling - M_130207_XF_MetaG (SPAdes) (version 2) | ecosystem: Environmental > Aquatic > Freshwater > Lake... | reverse complement strand
TATGGAGCAGCGCTGGAATCAAATCTGGTTCACCGATTCGAACACGCCTCATTTCTTGCAGGATCCATGCTGTTTTGGTGGCAAATCATTGCGCCGTGGCCGTGGAAAGCGCGTTGGTCAGATGCGGCTTTGGTCGTCTATTTACTGGCAGCAGATGTGCAGAACACCATCTTTTCTGCAATCGTCACCTTTTCCGATTCCGTGCTGTATTCAAACTATCTTGCAACTGCGCCAGCACTTGGTTGGGATGCACTTCGAGATCAGCGAATGGCTGGTGCATTCATGTGGACCGCAGGTCAAGTTGTCATGCTGCCGGCGGCGATCTTTCTGATCTTGCGAGCGTTAAAAATGGTACGCCCGAAACCGTTCGTTGCGCGTGAGAGATCGCCGACAGTCTCACATCTGACGGAACCCTTTGATCTGCTTCGAGTTTCTTGGATCGGCGCGTTTCTGCGCAAGCGTGCTGCAAGAGAATCAATTCGATGGACTTTGGCATGCATTGCACTGATCTTGGTCATCGACGGTTTCTTTGGACCAACAGATGCGCCATCAAATATGGCGGGAACACTTCCTTGGACACACTGGCGTGGATTGGTCGTGATCGCACTTTTATTCGGCGGTAATTTTCTTTGCATGTCTTGTCCTTTGATGGCGCCACGCAATTTGATGCGTCGTTGGTGGAAACCTCGCTTTCGCTGGCCAAGCGCGTTGCGATCGAAGTGGCTTGCTGTTGGGCTTGTTGCAATCTGGCTGATTACATATGAAGCATTTGATCTCTGGTCAAATCCGAGGGCGACTGCATTTATATTCGTTGCATATTTCGCTGCAATTCTGATGATCGATGGACTCTTTCGAGGGGGAAGTTTCTGCAAATGGGTCTGCCCAATTGGGCAATTTCACATGACGCAAAGTTTGGTTTCTCCACTTTCAGTATCCGTGCGTAATACTGCGGTATGTGCAACATGCATAGGACGAGAGTGCATTCGCGGATCGGATTCTGGTCATGCGAAGTCTGCGAGTGTCTCGTTGAGCATTTCCGTTCCCGGTTGCGAATTAGAACTTTTTCAACCCGCCAAGCGCGGAAACTTAGATTGCACATTCTGCTTGGACTGTGTTGATGCTTGTCCGCATGACAACGTTGGAATCCTGACGCAATCGCCAAGCGTTGCTTTGACTGATCGACGATGGGGTTCTTCTATTGGACGCGTCGCTTCTCGTGTCGATGTCGCCGCAATGCTTGCGCTCTTGTCATTTGGGGCTTTCGCGAATGCTGCTGGAATGACCGAACCTTGGCTTGATCTTGTTGCTGCTGTGACAAAGTCCTTTGAACTGACATCGACTGTCCCAGTTGAAGCAGCGATGACAACCGTGGCAATCATTATTCTGCCTGTGATCCTGATGTCCTGCGCGGCTTTGATTTCATCTCGCATTTCCAGAATCTCACTGCGCGAATCGCTCTGTGTCGGCGCACACGCAATCGTTCCAATTGGTGCATCCATGTGGTGCGTTCACTGGTTTTTTCATCTTGCAACCAGCGCTTCCACAGCGATTCCTGTGATGCAACGAGCATTGAACGATGTTGGCATTGCCTGGTTTGGCCAACCAGAATGGGCAGAGTCATGCTGCGGTCCAGTTCCATCATGGTTGCTACCTCTGGAACTATTGCTGCTGCAGTTTGGGCTTGTGGTTTCTGGCTGGATGGTCTGGCGGGGAAGTGCGCAGCGGACAGGTCGCCGTGCAATCTTGACAGCGATTCCTTGGTGGACGCTCTCACTCATCTTGTGGTTTGTTGGAGTCTGGATTGTTTTTCAGCCAATGCAAATGCGAGGGACTTCGACGCTATGAGCTTTCGCGCTTCAATCCCGTGGATCGCTTGCGGACTTGCGATTGCGTGCTGCTTGCGAGCGCAGGCGGATGGTGGTGCGGTCGTTGATCGTGGTCGATACGGTGCATATGACGCGACCATTTTTGTATCGCCAGTTCCACCAAGTGCAGGCGCGATAGATTTTTCAATTTTGCTTTCTCGCAGCGGTGAACCTCAACTGATCGTCCCAGTGCATGTCCGCGCCGAAGGTCCAAACGGTGCGTGGATTGAAGGTCAGATGCACGATGCGGACTCTGGAAATCGTTTGCTTCGCGCATGTTCGTTGACACTGGGATCATCTGGAACTTGGCGAATTTCTATCCAAATCGGTGAAAACACAGCAGATTTTCGATCCTTCGAAATATCTGTGAATCCTGCACCTCCACCATGGCGTGCATCATTGCCTTGGATGATCCTGTGGATTCCAGTGGCACTCTTGTTGGTTGCAAGAGAAATTCTCGTCGCTGGCCAACGCCGACGCAGAGGCGCGTGGGATGATTCAAATCGCTTTTCAGCGACTATCCTTCGATGACCATGACTCCAAGTGATCGTGCAATACAAAGAGATTTGTCGAACGAGGAACTCTCGAAGTTGTACCGAATCGACGACTTCGAAGAACTCGCACGCGAACGCCTTTCACAAATGACATTCGCTTATTACGCCGGCGGAGCTGGCGACGAACGCACATTGTCGCGCAATCGTTCGGCATGGGAGGCAATCTCGATTTGGTATCGAGTGATGGTTGATGTCTCCAAGCGATCGCCTGCAACAACGATGTTGAATATGCCTTTGTCATTCCCATTGCTTGTTGCACCTACGGCACTTCATAAAATGGCGCACTGCGATGGAGAAGTTGCGACTGCACGTGCATGCGGGGCTTCTGGAGTTCCGATGGTTGTCAGCAGTCTTTCGACAACATCGATCGAAGAAATTTGCGCTGCGGCTCGCTCGCCGATACTTTTTCAGATGTATATCGGTCAAGACCGCGGTTTTTTGACAGATTTAGTACGGCGTGTTGAGCAATCTGGCTGCGTTGCATTGCAATTGACGGTGGATACTCCAGTCTGGGGACTGCGGGAACGAGAAATGAAAACTGGATTTTGCGTTCCACCAGACATGAGCATCGTCAATCTGGAGCGCAAAGGCGATGGGCCAAAAGGACATACAGGTGTTGGTATTGGCGAGACTTTAGGTTGGACAATCACGCCGAGTTTGTGCTGGAAAGATCTGGAGTGGCTCTGCGGTCTGACGAAACTCCCTGTGATGGTGAAGGGAATCTGCAGAGCGGATGATGCCTTGACCGCTGTTCGATGTGGTGCGAAGGGGATCGTGGTCAGCAATCATGGCGGCCGTCAACTTGATGGCGCGCCGCCGACTGCTGAGGCATTGCCGCGCATTGCACAGGCTGTCGCAAGTCGCGTTCCTGTTCTCGTTGATGGTGGGATTCGTCACGGCGGAGACATCCTGAAGGCTTTGGCGCTTGGCGCTACAGCTGTTCAAATTGGTCGACCGATTCTGTGGGGACTTGCAGCGGGAGGAGAAAATGGCGTGAAACGAGTGATCGATATTCTTGCCCAAGATTTCGATCGTGTGATGGCACTCTCTGGTTGTCCAACAATCGCCAGTATCTCGCGTGATCTGCTGGAACCCTCGCGCTGATCGCGCCACTTTGATTCACTGCTGTCCACGACCGCGGCTGATTAACGCAGTCTGAACGAGGATGTCAGTCGGACCTTGCCCCGGCTGATCCACTTTCGTTTTCAAACGGCAGAGTGCGAGAAATGAAGCAACTCGATTTCCATCTGCGGCCTTCGTTTGATAAATATCTAATTCATGTGTGATCGGAACACGTTCATTGAATTCGCTATCACTGCCGAATCCATTCCATGGCTGATCGAGTCTGTTCGCTGCCGAGATACCACCACGAATCCAATCACTGTCGAATGGAACCCATCCGCACTTGGGCAGATAGACCTCGCCCCACATTCCAAGTTTCTTGTTTGAAAGAGAATTTGCTGAACGCTTGCTTCGATCAACCAATCCGATCACTGGCCGAGCAGGGAATCCCATCGACCGAAGAAGCGCAACACAAATACACGCGACATCTGATTCGCTTCCGATTTCAGTGGCAAGCGCCTGAGAACTTCCACGCATCTCCAGACCTCGCGACCAGATGCCAAATGGATTTCCTTCTTTATGATTACCACTTTTTAGAGATCGACTCCCAGTTCGAATAATCTCTTTCGCAGCATAAATCGGTGGAGTATCCGCAGAAATACGCTGCAGAATCTGCCGACGTAATTCCTGAATTTGTGGATCTTGCGGATCAATCCCTGGACTGGCAAGAAGCCATCTTTGCACTTCCTCAGGCCATGCTGCAGGCATCTTTTCTTTCGCCGCAGCAATCTCGTCCAATTGACAAGACCATGTCTCGACAACCCAAGTCAATTCCGTGCGCAAACGAAAATCAACGAAGTTTGGAATCGAAATCTCAACCCTTGAATCTCCGGATCTACTTTGATTCACCGTGAGATTTGCAGAGACATCAGCAACTGGAAACAAATCGACAGAGACCTTCGCTCGAAATGAACGCGGATCGACCCGCCACCAGGTATCAAGAATGCTTACTGGGAAAATAATTGATTCGGATACTGCGTCATTTTTATGAAACGCCGGCAGATCTATGTTCAGCGTGATTTCCCACTTGCGAGAATCAGTTCGCTGCAGTGCACCCGTGGGTGGTCGACCATCAGGTGGAGGAGTGATTCCAGTTTCAACAATTGACTGATCTGTCAGAGAAGCCTGTGGATCCATCGGGGCAAATGCAAACATGGTGACGACAAAGCACACCATCATCATCCACTTACTCATGGCAACAAGCCTGAGCCTCGACCTGTTACCAGTTCATACATGGTTCCAAAGAATTGCGCCAACACCAAATTGATCAACACGATCGCCAAGAAACTTGCAACGAATGCATTTGTTGCTGCACGTCCAACGCCAGCAGCGCCTGCGGAACATGTAAAGCCTTTGAAACATGAGATGAATCCAATCGCAGCTCCAAATGCAACTGACTTCAGCAACCCCGAAGTCGGATCCCACCACTCAATGGCTTGAGCAGTGAAATACCAATAATTTTCGCTTGAAACTCCGTGGATTTGTACTGTAATGAACCAAGCACCCCAAGCACCAAGTAGATCGGAATACATTGTCAGAAGGGGGGTCATGATGATGCATGCAACGACACGAGGTGCAACCAAGATGCGAAGTGGATCAGCATCCATTGCTCGCATTGCATCAAGTTGTTCGGTCACTGCCATCGTTCCAAGTTCTGCAGCGAGCGCACAGCCAACACGACCTGCAACCATGACCGCTGCAAGAACTGGTCCAATCTGCTTGGTCACAGAAAGATTGATCACGCTTCCGAGTCTGGACTCTTGCCCGAATGATGCAAACTGTTCGTATCCTTCGAGCGCAAGAATCATTCCGATGAACGCTCCGGTGATTGCCACGACGGGGATGCTTGCAATTCCAACTGCATAAAACTGCGGCCCAAGCAAAGTCCACTTCAGACATCGCATCGGATGGGCTGCGAATCGAACTAAAACATCCCATACGAATTTTATGAACTTGCCAAACTCAGTCACAGAGTCATAGACAAGCCAACCAAATCGCGAAATTTCTTGAACTGCAGCGGGCACATCAATACGGTATCAGGGGCGACCAATTGAGGAATGAACACTTTTCATTCGATTGTAAAACTATGAAAAGACAAATAAAAACCCCCCAGTCTTTCGACTGAGGGGTGAGTGTATTGATGGAAAATCAACTTATGGGCAAGCGCCCCAACCGCTGAGCAGAGCAGTGAGATCGGCACCAGATGTCGTTCCGTCGCCGGTGATATCTCCGCCTTGAGTTCCCCAAGCCGAGAGAAGTGTCGCCAAGTCTGAGCCATTTCGCTGACCGTCGTGGTTGTAATCGCCCGCGCATACTGCACCGCAGTTCAAATTGGCCACTCCCGGAGTATCCGTTGGGTCAACAAGAAGATCGAATTTACCGATATTCCAACATCCGGTGTCTTCGCAGCGCCAGATATGACCTGGGACAAATGTTCCATCTGGTCCAATTGTGTTTGGTCCGTAGTACCACTCGGTTCCAGTCGGTGGCAGCGTGGTCGTCTTTATCAATGCAATTGTGTCGACGACCTCAGTCCATGGAACGACTGTATTGAAGACGCCGTTGTCATCAGAGTCCAAATCTTGTGCGTCTGCTCCAGTGAAATTGCGAACAAGCATGAAGGTCACATTGTCACTGTTCTCAAAGTTCAGCGGATTCGCGCCTGGCAATACATAATCGATTGCAGCAATTCCTTGGGTGAATGTTGACTCGGACATTGCAAAGTGACCGTCTGCAGGGATGGTCTTTCCAGCAAGACTTACAACTGCTTCGATGACGCCGCTCAATGCTGTCGCGGATCCGTCTCCAATCACAATCATCGTCACATCGTTCAGGCTTGTTCCGGGAGCTCCGACAAGTTCAACCCATTCATCGGTGTCAGTTGATGTTTGATCTATGCGAATCTCACTGAAAGCCACCACGCCTTTCACGCAGGATGAACTTCCGGTTTGTCCGCAACTCGTACTCGCAGCTGCAGCACATGCTGCATCCCAAGCGATCGTGCAACAAGTTGGCTGTGTCGTGCACACAAGTGCGCAGCAGACTGAATCGGAACAGTAACGATTTGCGTGCGCAGTGTTGCAATCACCAGCGGTAGCTTCGCCGCACTCCAGAACTGGTCCAAGACCACATGCGCGATTTTGTGCGCCAGGGGTATCTCCACCAGCGAGTTGGTCGAATGCTCCGACAGACCAAATTCCGTCTGAGAAGCAGCGGAAGGCGTGACCAGTGGTGTAATTGCCATCGGGTCCAGCAACTGAACTGGAATAGGTGCAGGTCGTGTCCAAACCAGTCAACGAAACAGAATCAATGATTGCTGTCCAAGGATTGACATCAATCACACAATTACCGTCGGTATCCACGTCGGCATTCAGTGCTCCAGTGAAACCAGAGACCAACAAGAAGGTGACATTGTCGCTGTTTTCAAAGTTCATCGCAGTTGCTGCAACGATGAAGTCCGGAACTGCAATTGTCATCGTGGACTTTGCGACCAAGAGATAACCATCAGCGGGAATGATCGCACCATCGAGCGGCGTGATGCTTTCGATAACACCCGATGCATCCAAGTGAGTTGTCAACGCATCGTCGCCCAAGACGACGATCGAGAAACCATTCATGTTGAATCCAGCTGGTCCCTGAATTTCGACATATTCATCATTGTCTGTTCCAGGCTGATCGATTCGGATCTCCGAAAGTCGAATTGCAACGCCACTGCCGCAAGTCGGATTTGCTGCGCCTGGGGAATCTGTTCCTAAGGTCGTATCTGAAGATCCAATTCGCCAAGTATTACTGTCAGCGCAAAGCCAAACTTGTGCCGGCGATGTACTTCCATCTGGTCCAACACGATTCGTCGAATAGACGAAGTCTGCTGTTGTTCCATCTGGAGTTGCAACTTGAACCAATGCAACTGAACTAATGATTGCAGTCCATGGCAGCACATCGAGGACGGCGTCGTTGTTCGTGTCGAGGTCCTGTCCATCAAATCCAGTAAATCCACTCACCAAGAGGAATGTGACATCGTCCGGATTTTCGAAGTTGAGAATTGCGACTTGGTTAGGCGTTCCAAATTGAAATGTGGATTCTGCAAGAACAAAGAATCCAGTCGAAGAGAAATTTCCAGAGAGCGCAACAACTGCTTCGATAGTTCCATTTTGGGTTGGAGGTGATGCCGCGTCGTTGTCGCCAATCACGACAAGTGTCAAGCCTGCGAGCGAGGCACCAGGCGTGCCTTTGAACTCGATATATTCGCTCAAATCAATGCCAGGTTGGTCCACTCGGATTTCGTTGATCACAGGATCAACTGCCAAGGCGTTCGAGCCAAAGGCGATTGAAAAGGAAAGTGCGCAAAGGTTGGTGAAGAGCCGAGTGGATCGGGTGGTCATTTCTTTCTCCATAAAGTCGTTGTTGAAGCAGAGTTAGAGCGGTTAAATCGGGGCGAACAATTTGATTGTAATCCCAGATTGGGAAATTTCAAATAAAATCTTCAAGTTTACGAGTTATTCACACATTCCAAAGATTTGCCGTGCAATCTTTATGGTTTTTAGGGTGTAGCGATCAAAGAAAAAAGGGATCTCACGGGTTTTCCGTGCGATCCCTTGGGAAAGCATTCAGAGAGAATCTAAACAGTCTGCGACTTATTTCGTTGGTTCGTCGTCGGCCTTCGTGGGTGTAGCAGCCTTGGCAGAACTCGGGGCAGAACCCGGGGTAGAACCCGAGGCAGAACCTGCGGGCATTCCAACTGCAGAGGACATATCGCTGGACATCGCCACAAAGTATGGCATCAGATAGACATCAACGCGGCGGTTTTGAGCTGCGCCATTTGGACCATTTGGGACCGTGGGACGGAATTCGCCATAACCAGCAATGAGGAAGCGCGATGCTTGAACGCCATCTTTATTCAGAGCGTCTCGCACGGCAATTGCGCGATGAGCAGACAAGTGCATGTTGGTTGGATTCTGAGCCGCCGACTTTTTGATCGGAACATTATCTGTGTGCCCAACGACAACGACTTCAAATGGGTTTGCTGCATTCGAATTGAGAATCGTTGCAAGTTGAGAAAGCACTGAAAGCGCACTTGCTTTCAATCCAACTGAACCTGGATCGAATGTGAAGTCTGCAGAAAAGCGAATCATTCCACGCTTTTCATCAAACTGCAATACATCTGGATATTGAGCAGCAAGGGCAGCAAGAGCAGCATTCACTTCGGCTGGAAGTGGACCGCCATTCATATTGCCAACTTTCTTCAAGAGCGATTCATAATCTGCGAGCAGCTTGTCGACATCGACATTCTGGCCTTTTCGCAGCGCTTCGAGCGTTGAAAGATCGCCTGCTGATTGTGCCAGCTGCGATCTCAATCTCGATTCATTCGCTCGAGTGGTCTCGAGATCGCCTTGCGTTCGTAGCAGTTGTTGCTGCTGAGAACGATAAGCCAAATCGAGATCGTTGTATTTTTCTTGTGGGACGCAACCAACACTAGCAACAGCAACAAGTCCGATGAGTGTGGTTCGAAACGACGCTTCCAATGCGTTCATAGTAGTAACCTCCGTGTTGAGTAAAAGTGTAGCGTGACATTGTCACATTTGGGAAGGGGGTAAAGCAAAAAATATTTTTTCTTTCTCGTTTCGCATTTTTACCAAAAATTTGCCGGAGCAACAATCGATCCCATCGGGGGGTTGTGCGCCACCGATGGCGGTGATCGAGACGCAATCTCTCAGAACGAATTGTGCATGTTTGAGCTCAGATTTCCGATAAACTGTCTATATGCCTTCGAAGGAGAAACCAGAATTGGACTTGGCCACGATTCGAGCCGCTGCGGGACCCTATCCCGTGCAGGCTTTGCAATTTGTCCAGACTGGGTTTGGGCACGCTGCAAAGTCTGCCTTGTCGGACCCGAGCCAGCTTTCGTCCGATGACCGACACCTCAGTGGCCAGCAACTTTGTATGGGGCTCTTGGAATTCGCCATTGAGCAATACGGAATGATGGCTCCCGTTGTCCTGCAACGTTGGAACGTGCAGCGCACCGACGACTTCGGCCGAATCTTCTTCACATTGATCGATCTGGGGATCTTTCGCAAATCTCCAAATAATTCGATTGAGGACTTTCGATCCGTCTATGACTTTGCTGAAGTTTTTGCGCAAGATAGACTGCGCAAACACATCATGGGATATAAAGGATAGGGGCTCGATTTAAGTTCAGAGATTATTGATGGACCAAGATCCGCAGAAACCAACAACTGAGTCTGAAAACACAAACTTTGCACGTTTGCATATTTGGCAAGTGCAAGCATTTCGAGATCTCCTTGTCATCGCAGTCATCATTGGCGCGATATGGGCGGGATATGCGCTTCGGTTTGTGACCACTCCGTTGCTGCTTGCTTTTACGCTTGCGTATTTGGTCGAGCCTTTAGTGGATTGGCTCTGCCGCGTCTTGAAAATGTCGCGACCAGTCGCCGTGACTGCGATTCTGGCTTCTGCAGGATTGGGAGTTGTCCTCGCTGGGTTGCTTTTTATTCCAACAATCGTCTATCAGGCATCTGAATTCGTAGCGAGCGCAAGAGCAGGGCGCTTCGATCAATGGATCAACCGATTCGAAGAGGTTCTTCCTTCCCAGTATCGAAGTGAAATCGGCAGAGTGCGCACATGGATCAATGACAAATCAACTTCAGTACCGCCTGCTGTAACCGCTTCAGAATCAACTCCTCCAGCAGCATCCAATAGCAAACCTGCAGATCTTGTGACTGCAGAGGCAGAGCCGAAAGTTGTTCAACCTGACCCGGCCGCAGACTTAAAAGATTCTTCACCAACTTCTATAACTCAGGCGCTGCTGAGTCCCACAGCACAGTCAGCACTGTGGAAAATCCTTGATTTTTCCAGCATGCTTTTCGCTGCAGTTCTTATCCCATTTTATTTCTGGTTCTTCAGTGTTGAATTTCCAACTGCATTGAAATTCCTTGGGAGCCTTGTTCCAGCTTCCCGCAAAGAGAAGATCTTTCATTTGGCAGGCGAAATGGATGCGGCAGTCGCAGGCTTTGTCCGCGGAAGAATTCTGATCGCTGCTGGAATGGGCGTTATGTTCGCTGGAGGTTGGTGGATCAATGGCGTGCCATACGCATTGACTCTTGGCTTACTCGCAGGAATTCTTTCGATCGTTCCATATCTTGGATTGGTCGTGATCATTCCTGCGATCGCACTCTTGGCTGCAAACCAACTGACGATTCCAGAAGCGGATCGCATGGCGTGGTATTGGATCGTCGGTGGACCGCCACTCGTCTTTACAATCGTGCAGTCAATCGAGGGATACCTCCTGACGCCAGTCTTTGCTGGCCGTGCGACCAATCTTGGACCAGTCTCAATCTTTGTCGCTGTACTCGCAGGCGCAAGCGTTGCCGGTCTGTATGGAATGTTGCTGGCGATCCCCGTCGCAGCATGCGCAAAGATCTTGATTCGTGAAACGATCATGCCTTCGCTGAGGAATTGGGCTGCGGGAAAATCTTCCGATCCATTGCCGCTTGATCGAGGCTATAGATAAGCGCGGGCTGTGATTTTGATTTCTATTTCTGAATCCGAAATGACTGAATTGGCATCCTGAATGATCGCCTGCTGATTTATCGCCTGCTGAATTATCTTTTGGGGCGTTGCTTGAATTTGCTCTTCGCTGCGTCGGGGCGTGCTCCAGAGGCACCAGACATACTGGGCATTCCACCGCCTGCGGCCATCTCGCGCATCGCATTCATCTTGCCCATCATTCCGCCACCGCTCATTTGCTTCATCATCTTCTGCATCATCTCGAATTGCTTTGTGAGTCGACCAACTTCGACAGCATTGGTTCCGCTGCCAGCGGCAATGCGTTTGACGCGACTGCGATCAATGAGTGTCGGCGTGGCTCGCTCTTTCTTGGTCATCGAACGAATCATTCCTTCGATTCGATCAAATTGCTTCTCGTCGATGTCAATGTCCTTCATCATGGAACCAACTCCAGGAAGAAGTCCAAGAATCTGTTTCAGCGGTCCCATGCGCCGAATTGATTTCAGTTGACTCAGGAAATCATCCATGTCCAACTGACCACGCGACATCTTTTCGGCAAGTTTCTCTGCTTCTTTTTCATCGACCTGGCCTTGAACCTTTTCAACGAGCGAAACAACATCGCCCATTCCCAAGATTCGGCCAGCCATTCTTTCGGGATCAAATTCATCGAGTCCGTCCCAATGTTCGCTGACACCAACAAATTTGATTGGAGCGCCTGTGACTTGCCGAACCGAAAGTGCTGCGCCGCCGCGCGTGTCAGAATCGAGTTTGGTCAGGATGACGCCATCAATATTCAAACGCTGATGGAAAGCCTTCGCACTGTTGACAGCATCTTGTCCAGTCATCGAATCAACGACCAAAAGAATCTCATGCGCTTCGATTGCACTATCAACAGATTCCAGTTCTCGCATTAATGCATCGTCGATATGCAGTCGACCTGCTGTATCAATGATCAACACATCGAAGCGCTCCGCACGGGCTTTCAGCAGCGCGCGCTTCGCAACACCAACCGCGCTGCCAGGCTTCGCACCGGGCTGATCTGCGCATTGATCTGGCTCGCCGTGGAATGCGATGCGACTGCCGCCTGCAGCACTTGCCGCACCTTCGATAACAATTCGCAGTTGATCAACTGCAGCGGGACGCTGTAAATCGCATGCTGCGACCAGAACGCTTTTGCCGCGCCGACCAATCCAAGCAGCCAGTTTGCCGCAGGTGGTAGTTTTTCCTGCGCCTTGCAATCCGCAAAGCATCAGAACAGTTGGCCCAGGTTCGACAAATGAAAGTCGCGATGTGCTTGTGCCCATCAATGCAACGAGGCGCTTGTGAACGATGCCGATCATCTGTTCATCGGGTCGAAGACTTCGTAGCACTTCAGCACCAAGCGCATCCTGAAGAACATCAGCGCAGAAAGTTTTTACGATTTCACGATTGACATCTGCTTCGAGTAGCGCCGTTTCAATCGTGCCCATCGCCTCACGAACATTCGATTCGGAAATGCGACCTCGTCCGGTCAGGTTTCGAAGTGCGCCCGAGAGATTCTCTGTGAGTGATTCAAACATCGAAGTCTGATCCTAGCGTAGGAACTTATGATCGAAGTGAGGAACGCTTACTGAACAGCCATTCATGCAGATTTGCTGCGGACAATGTGTTGACGCATCCGGCAGCAGTGAGCCCGCCACGACGAGCGGTTGCGATGCCATAACGAAGATTGTCGGCATCGCCGGGAGAGTGAATATCGCAGTCGATGGCAATCATGCAACCCGATGCAACGGCGATGCGGACATGCTGATCGCGCAAGTCAAGCCGCGACCAGTGGCAGTTGATCTCCAGCGCAGTGCCGCATTCCTTTGCTGTTCGACAAAGCAATTCCATATCGGGAGCGAGACCCTCGCGACCTTGAATGATTCGGCCCGTTGGATGCCCGAGAATATGAACAAGTGGATGGCGAATTGCGCGGAGGAGTCGATCGGTTGCAGCTTGAGGTGCTTGCTTGAGAGCGGTATGCGGACTGGCCACAACGACATCCAATTTCGCAAGAATGTCATCCTCATAATCCAATCGACCGTCTGCCATGATGTCGACTTCACTTCCAGCGAGAATTCGTATGCCTCCAAGTTTTGCTTCTGCTTCACGAATCGCGTCAATGTGCTTCAGCAATCGCTCGACCGAGAGTCCATTCGCTTGCGCGCTCGCTCGACTGTGATCGGTCACGGCGATGGTGTGAAAACCTCGTGCCTTCGCAAGTGATGCGAGTTCAATGATGCTCATATCGCCATCACTCGCTGTGGTATGCGAATGGAGTTCTGCTTTGATGTCAGCAAGTTCGATCAATGTCGGTGACGGTTTCGTCAAATCCGAACCGTGCATCTCGCGCAATTCTGGTGGGCAGTAGGGAAGTTCCAGTGCGCGATAGATCGACTCCTCGGTTTCAGCTGCGACAAGCGGAAGATCCGCGCCTTCTGAGTTTTCTTTCGGCACGCGAAAAAGACCATATTCATTCAGCCGCATTCCGCGTGCAATCGCGCGTTCCCGCAGAAGAACATTGTGGTCAACGCTTCCGGTGAAATACATCAGCGCTGCGCCAAATGCGTTGTCTTTCACGATGCGAAGATCGACTTGTATTCCAATTGCCAATTGCACTGAGCATTTTGTATCGCCTTGCGCAAGAACTTTTCCAATTCCTGCACAATTCAAGAACGCGGCCTTCGCTGCTGCGGGATCTTCGCTTGAAACGAGAAGGTCGAGATCGCCCACGGTCTCTCGTCCGCGTCGGGCGCTGCCCGCGAATGCGACTCGGACAGTGCCATGGGCAGCGCGCAAGATTTTCAGCATCGATTCAGCGACTGGTATGGCTTCGCCCAATCGATAACGAACAGGACCCGCGCCAGCTGCATCATGCGCAGCGACGGCATCGCGAAGATTTGCAATTGTTTTCTCGCCCATACGCTCGACGATGAGCAGGGCGCCACTTGCAATCGCAGCGCGCAATTCATCGATATTGGTGACTTTGGCTGAATCCCAGAGAAGTTTTACAGACTTTGGACCGACGCCCTGCAAGGTGAGAAGCGCAGGCAATCCTGGGGGAACTTTGGATTGGAGCGCCTCAAGTTCAGCAACTTTTCCAATAGTTTCTAATTCGACGATCTTGGCAGCAGTGCTCTCGCCGATTCCTTCGACGGTGCGAAGTTCAGCAGGGTTTTCGCGTGCGAGCCGACCGAGATCTCGTGATTCATTCTCGCACGATCTTGCCGCTTTGCGGTAGGCATTCACCTTGAAGCCATTTGCTCCAGTGATCTCGAGCAGATCTGCGATCTTCGTAAAGACATTCGCACATTCTTGATTGGTCGCCACGGTGACTCCTGTGGATTCGAGCGAAAAAAAGTAGCGCGACCAGCAGGACTTGAACCTGCAACCCCGAGCTTCGTAGGCTCGTGCTCTATCCAATTGAGCTATGGTCGCTTGAAATCGGATGATATCAATGCGTCGAGGCTGTGGGCAACGCTGCCTGCGATGCAGTCAGAACAATCGGTGAAGCTTGTGCAGAACTTTTTGCCGCCCCAACCAACGTTCCCGCAATCGCCGACAAGAAGATTGTTCCCACTCCGCAAACGACTGCAGCGATAAAAGGCCAGCGACTTGGAACAGATGTCACTTCTTCGGATCGCGCCGATGGTGGAGCAACCAAAGGAACAATTGCCAACTTTAAGTAGTACAAACCGCTGATTGCACTGTTGAGAACCGCAGCAAGAACCAATCCAAATTGATCCGCTTCGAATGCGGCGATAAAGAGATATATCTTGCCGAAAAATCCTATGAACGGCGGCATTCCAACCAGCGATGCTGCAGAGATCGCAAGCATCCATGCCATGACTGGATGTCGCAAACGCAGCCCAGCAAGATCGGAGAACGAATTGATTTCCTCACCGCGGCGTTCAATTGATGCCAGCACAGCGAACGATGCAGTGGTCATCACGCCATATGCAAGGAGATAGAAAAAGAGCGCTTCGACACCAGCCGTTGCACCTGCGATCAATCCAAGGATCAAATATCCAGAGTGTGCAATGGAGCTATACGCCAACATGCGCTTCACAGATGACTGCAAGAGCGCGCCGATGTTTCCAAGAGTCATCGTGAGAATTGCGATCATCCATAAAATCGCTGCGATTGGTGTCGGCAATCCGTTGTATGGAATACGAATTCCATCAGTATCAATCAGCGTGTGACCGCTCCATCCAACACAAGTCAGAATGAGCACCATCGCCGTGAATCCAGCAGTCTTTGGAACGAATGCCAAGAATGCAGTGACATGTGTTGGCGCACCTTCATAGACGTCTGGAGCATAAAACTGCATCGGAACTGCGGTGATCTTGAAGCAAAGTCCCAAGAGAATCAGAACAATTCCAATGGTTGCCAGCGTGTCAATCCCGCTGCCGGTAGATTGAGTTGCCAATGCACTTCGAATTTCCAAGAACTGCAGCGAACCTGTCGAGCCATACAAGAGCGCGAAGCCGTACAAGAAGACTGCGGTGCTCATTGCTCCGAGAAAGAAATATTTGACGGCAGCTTCTTGATTTCGATTTCCGGAACCGCCGATGGCAACCATGATGTATGTGGGGAGAGAGACCAATTCAATGGCGAGGAAAAGCCAAATCAAGTCCTGTGCATTGCACAAAAGCATCGCGCCCATAATGCTGAGAAGAAAGAATGCATAGAACTCGCCACGTACGACGCGCTGCGGATCGAACGCCATTCGACCTCGTGCGACAGATTCTTCCATTTTCCGATCGACAGAACCGACCGAAAGCAGAACGAGCAATACGCCGACTCCAGCCAAGAGTGGCTTGACGAATCGACCAAGCATCGGCAACAGCAGATTGGCTGCTTGCGAATTCTCATTAGTCCAAGTCAACGGCACGGCGGCGATCGAAGCGATCAATGCCGCACAAGTGATAAATGGAAGAGATGCACGAATTCCGTGATTCTTCGAGAGACCCAAGATCGCGACGGTCACCGCAGCGACAAAGAGAATCATCTCTGGTGCAAGAAGAATCAAGCGTGGTGACATGGCTTCGATCATTCGCCTCTCGATTCGTTGGCCTTGCCAGTGATGGATGCCAGCGGAGTGCCAGCAGACTGTGACATGTGTCGCTCGACTTCCTTTGGATAATTCGCCAGCATTCTTTCCGCGCAAGGAGCGATCGCATCAAGCATCGGCCTTGGTTGAAAACCAAGCCAAATGCAAGCGACAGCAAGTGGTGTCAAGATTGCGATCTCTCGGAAGCAGAGGTCTTGTGGAAGACGAATTGCCGAAGTTGCATGAGCAGCATCATCATGCGGTTCGCGCAGTGGACCCCAAACAAGTTTTCCAAGAAGGATCAGCAAATACATCGCGGCGAAGATCAAGCCAAGTCCTGCGACGACTGCATACCAGGGTCCAAGTACTCCTGGATAACCAGTTTGTCCGTCGTGTTCGGAAATGAACGTTCCACCCAAGCAGAGGAATTCTCCGACGAATCCGTTCAATCCTGGCAGGCCAATACTGGCCAGAGTGAACAAGACCATGAACGAAGCCCAGACTGGCATTCGCTTTGCAAGACCACCAACAACATCTGTGTCTTTGGTGTGATATCTCTCATAGAACATTCCGATGCACAAGAAGAGCGCACCAGTCGAAAGTCCGTGGTTGACCATATAGAAGACTGCACCTTCTGCGCCAACTGGATTGAGTGCGAAAAGTCCGAGCATGCAAAGTCCAAGATGAGCAACAGATGAATAGGCGATCAACTTCTTTGCGTCCGTTTGGACCCAGCAAATCAGCGATGCATAAATGATTGCGATGATCGCAAGCACGGCAACGAAACTCATCAAGTCCGCGCCACCTGCAGGAGCCATCGGCAGAGCGAAGCGATAATTTCCATATGTTCCAAGTTTCAACATCGCCGATGCGAGGATGACCGAGCCCGCAGTAGGGGCTTGATCATGAGCGAGTGGAAGCCACGTATGCAGCGGGAAAAGCGGAACTTTCACTGCGAATCCGACCATAAACGCCGCAAAGACCCAATACTGCGTGGAACTTGGCAGACGCGTTGCGGTCTTGGTGAGCGTGTCAATATCGAAGTCCCAGGCACCAAAGACCAGACGATGCTCCCAACCTATGTAAAGCAGCGTTGCAAGCATGAACATCGAACCCAAGAATGTGTACAGAAACATTTTGATTGCAGCGACGCGTCGCTCGGTTCCGCCATAAATCGCAATGATTAAAGTCATCGGCACAAGTGTGAACTCATAACCGATATAAAACAGTATTGCATCACGAGCGGCGAATGCGAGGATGATCGACGATCCAAGCACGAGGAACCAACCGTAATACTCCTTGGTTCGTTCGGTGATTGCACTGAATGATCCAACAATGCACAGCGGCATCAGGAATGCGCTGAGCAGAGCAAGCAACAGCGAGACCGTATCGAATCCAACTGAGAATGTGATACCCGCATGTGGAATCCAACTTGGTCCAGTTGTGTTTGGAAAATGTTCAGCGTTATGCCACGCTGGAAAATTCCACGCGAAGATTGTGAGCGCTCCAAGCGAAACCAAAGTGCCTGCGAATGCTGTCCACTTCGCAGATTTGGTTGGACCGATTGCAACAGCAAATGCCGCAACAATTGGAAAGAGAATGCTTATCCAAATCAAGAGCATGTCAGTTGAACCCCCTCAACCAAACCCAACTTAACCACGCGACAACCAACGCAATTCCACCAGCCATTGTTGCTGCATAGCCCTGAAGTGCTCCACCATAGAGTGGCTTGAAAACTTTTCCGACTGCGACGGGAAGCTTTGCCAATCCGTCGACCATCACACCGTCAAGGAAATGACGATCTCCGAAAGAAAGAATTTGTGCGCCAAGCCACATTGGCAAGCGGAAGCATGCGTGATAGATCTCGTCCACATACCACTTGTTTTCCATGCAAATTGGAACCCAACGAATCCACCATCGTCGCAAGAGGGCAGCACGCAATTGATCGGCCGACTTTCGGGAACGCAAATGGAGATACCAGGCGACAAGGATGCCACCAATCGACGCGGTGCAACCGACGACTGTCAATCCAATGTGCGCATCCATTCCAAGCACTGTGGGATGCTGTTCGGATGCTTCGGCACCGTGATCCTCGGCAAGACCAGCGCCCTCCATCGCACTTGATCCCGCGATCATTTGCTGAGCCCAATTATCTTTGTGAGCGAAAGTTTTGTTGTATGCAGGAACTCCAACAACCAAAGCCCCAAGAGCAAGAATTAAGAGAACGCCATTGATTGCCCAACGGGGCGCATGCGGATGAAATGCGTGGGTTGATTTCGCTGCCAAAGCAGGAGCAGGAGCAGGTTTTCCATGCGTGTCATGTTTGTCATGCGGTTCATGATGACCTTCAGCACCAGGTTCGAAATGAAGTGGTCCTGCGCAGACTCGAAACCAAACGCGGAATGTGTAATACGCAGTGAGCGCTGCAGTGAAAAGACCAAGCCAGCCAAGGAATCGGAAATCTGCGCGAACACTCGTCAGTGCTTTCAACAGAATTGCATCCTTGGAAAAGAATGCGGCTGTGTATGGAAATGCTGAGAGCCATAAACATCCAACCAACATCGTCCACGAAACGATTCGCCAACCGGGGAGGTGGCGAAGTCCGCTCAATTTTCGTAGGTCAAGTTGGCCTGCAAATCCGTGCATAATTGCGCCAGCGGTGAGGAACAAAAGAGCCTTAAAGAAGGCGTGAGTCAGCGTGTGATAGCACGCGCCAAATGTTGTTCCGACTCCAAGTCCAAGGAACATATAACCCAGTTGTGAAATTGTGGAATATGCGAAGACTCGTTTGATGTCGTATTGCGCCATGCCGATTGTGGCAGCAAGAAGCGCGGTCAATCCACCAACCCACGCAACAGTGGCAAGCGCTTGCGGATGAAGTTCGAAGAAGGGATACATGCGTGCAATCAGATAGACACCTGCAGTGACCATCGTCGCTGCATGAATGAGCGCAGAAACCGGAGTTGGACCTTCCATCGCATCTGGCAGCCAAGTGAAGAGTGGAATCTGCGCACTTTTTCCGAAGGCACCAAGCATCAGCAGGAATGGAATCACCGAAAGATCCCAGTCCACAGATGTTTGTCCGCCCTTATTCATCGCTGCGAACAATTCAGAATATTGAAGCGTTCCATAATTTGCCCACAACATGAAAATTCCAAGGGCGAGTCCAAGATCGCCAATGCGGTTCATGATGAACGCCTTCTTGCCCGCGGCAACCGCAGCGGGGCGCGCGTAGTCATAACCAATCAACAAATAGCTCGCCAGACCAACGCCTTCCCATCCTAAATAGAGCATGATGAGGTTGTCGCCCAAGACAAGCGCGCTCATCGAGAAAAGGAAAATGCAGATGCCGAAAAAGAAACGCGAATATCCCGCGCCACAATCGCCTTCCATATATTCACTGGCATAGATGGAGATGAGGGTTCCAAGTCCTGTGACAAAGAGCATCCAGTAGAGCGTCAACGTATCGATGTACATCCCGCAATTTGCGGTGAACGATTGAAAGCGCCCAGTTCCCCAGTGGAAAGTGAGCCACTGAAAAATCGGAACTTGCACTGGTCCTGGGTATGCAAAGTATGCCTTGACAATGATGCCGAATGATGCGGCGAGTGCAAGGATGGTGATGATTGCCGCAGCCTTGCCTTTCACACGCAGAGCGCAGCAGAGAGCGCATGCAACCGCGGCAAGCAAAGGAAGAAGCAGGGCAAGTCCGACCCACGAAAGTTCGGGGGCAATGATTGCTTGTGGGATGGAAGTGAGTTGTGTCATGATTCGCCAAGGTCCGACCACGCATCCGCACTCAATGTTTCACGCTTTCGATAGAGGAGAACGACGAGTGCGAGCGCAAGCGCAGCTTCCGCCGCAGCAACGGTGAGAATGAAAATAACGAAGACTTGTCCAGAAACATCCATCCGCAATCGAGCGAATGCGATCATGGCGAGTGCGGCACCTTGGAACATCAGTTCGGTGCAGAGAAACATAATGATCATGTTGCGTCGGCAGAGGAAACCAACAAGTCCAATGACGAAAAGCAATGCACTGATTGCAAGTGCGACGGCAATAGGAGCATTTGCAGCGATGGTGAATCCGCTGGAAAGTTCTTGATTCATCGGTTCGCCTTTCCCTGGCTGCCCTGGCTTCCATCCATAACTTTTCCCAATCCGGCGAGTGCGCGACGATCATCGTCTGCAATATCTGTCTGCTTGCGTGCAAGCACAACCGCACCAAACATTGCCATCAACAGGATGATTCCTGCAAGTTCCAAACTCACTGGAAATTTTGTCACGAGAGCCATCCCGACGCGTGAAGTGTTGTCAGGGAGAAGTGATGGCGCAAGGGTGAGATCGCTTGGAGTCATTTGGCCTGCACGCTGGACAGAAATGATTGCTGAGTGATCAGTTTGAACAGCGATCATTTGTCCGTCTGTTCGAGCAACGACGGCGGTCACGGTTGAATCTGTTCTGCGCGCTTGTTCGAGCAACAGCTTTGGCATCATGGAAAGATCGCCCCATCCTTGGCGGATTGCACGATTCTGATCAAGAATCGATTCTGCTTTTTGTTCACTCACCGAGAAAACGCTTCCGCCCAGAACTGCGATCAACACGAAACC
>Ga0209086_10001260_pt1 | contig 20763 bp, 5 predicted proteins | sample M_130207_XF_Meta_FD_187312 | JGI IMG/M metagenome (GOLD analysis project Ga0209086, IMG submission 187312) | Freshwater microbial communities from Lake Montjoie, Canada to study carbon cycling - M_130207_XF_MetaG (SPAdes) (version 2) | ecosystem: Environmental > Aquatic > Freshwater > Lake... | reverse complement strand
ACAGCGGATTCGCCATTTATTTTTAATTCGCCTATTGCTATCATTATTATTAGTTACAAAATAAATTCGCTCACTCTTTGCTAAGGAATTCTAAAAAATACGGAAGTTTGCACCCATTACCTTCAGAAAGCCCCCTGAGTCTATCTCGGCTTTAAAATCATTGGATGTTTTAGAAAAAACTATCTTTTCAAACTCTAATGGATCACCAAAGGATATCCTCCTTTGCCACGCTTTTTCCATGCCAAGAAGAACACTTCCATCCTCTGTCCCTGCCACTATTCCAAAATTACTAGCTACCGAATCATTAATTCTTCCCTTGCTAAAAGCTGCGGCAATGGCAGGGGGAAGGATCGACGGAAGAGTTCCTTGCATCTGACCAGTCTTTCTTCTCAAGAAGTCAAAACCACCATTATTGATAATTGAAGCAATATCTGCAATGTCAGAAATAAAATCAGAATAAATCATGGCATCTGCAATATCAAATGCACCACTTTTCAGGTCATTAATCGATGAGGAAGAGAACTTATTTACAATAAGATGGTGATCGGACGCATGGTTGAGTGATGAAGGAACAACGGTAGATGCATTCTCTGAAACAAGATCCACAACAGATCCGTCTACATATAAAGATATAATCTGATTATCTTGCAAACTAAATGTAAATATATAACTTGTAAGAATTAATGGCTCTATAGGACCATAAGAAAAGGTTTGTATAGAATTTAACGCATCGTGCATAGATACATAAAATCTCATCACGCCATCTTCATCAGATTTTTGATAGAAATATACCATTCCAGTCATTGGAATGGCTAATCCAGACTGATAGGTATGAGTGCCTATTCCCATAATAGGAACGCTTTGGTTTACCCCAAGTTGTGGAGCCCGATTCCAAAAACTTATTGTTCCCTTTTTATCAGTGGATATCTTTGAAAAAACATTAGTCTTAATTATTGATATTATCTGATTAGCCTTTAAGGATATCCCAGAGCCAACCTCCGTATCCAAAACTATTACTGCGGCATTCCCCGTTATTGTCGCCGCTTGTCCAGATACTACATCTACTATATTATCTGAAAAAAGCAAACTTATACTATCTGTAATATCCATTATGAAACCTCAAATTGCAAGAGCGGCATAAAATTGCCAGCCTCTATGTTTTTAGCACCAGAAACTATCTTTCGCCTTACCCATACAAATATAAATTCTCCTGGCTTCAGTATGAGACTATTCCCTACGACATTATCTACATAAACGATATCGCCACTCATGACACTATTGAATTCAGTTATAGTATTGCCAATATTAGATGGATAGAATAAGCCTCCAACAGAATACCCAGCACGAGATCCATTGCACTGAACAAAAGAATTTGTAGCTGGAACATAAGGAAGAGAACTGGAAAAAAACATTTTATCACCAGAGATGGAGTTAACTATGCGCTGAACATATTTTCCATTTGGGAGAGGTATCCCTATGCTTGTTCCTATTAATGTATAATCCTTTTCCTTTATTCCTGTCAAATCAGATGTCTGTATAAAATTATTACCAGAAGAAACTACTGTCATATTTTTATATTGAATAGAAGGAGTCTCTACGGCAATTTCTATCTTAGAAGTTGAAGATGTAGAATATCCCATGAAAGAGATATTGTGACACACTGATTTTATGTCTACATTTTTAACTGCGAAACATCGATACTGTTCAAATAGATTATTGCCAGAACCAAAATTGCTGTCGAATACATCCATTGCTGAGAAAATTATTTGGTCTCCTGGAAGATGCATCTTTCTCCTAGTTCCGTACATACCCCTCTCAACGATACTTAGCCTAGATCCTCCCATGTACTTACATTGCATTATCTCTCCATTAATGCTACAAGTGGAATTGCCAATGTCTGTATCCGTATTAATCAATATAGTAGTGGAAGATATATATGCTGGCGATGCCAATGTTGCAGATCCGAAGGCATCTAAACCAGATTCAAAACCGCCAAAACTCATAGAAGCCTTAGATTGATGCAGTTCAGCGCTCATGGAGGTATTGTGGAAGCGCAAATAATCAAGCGGTCTAGACCTCGCTTCTGACATGGTAGGAGATTCTTTTGCCTGCGCTGGCAAGGACATAAAAATCCATCCAGATGAATCTTGGGCAGAGTCATTAATGATCAGATCTTTAACAAATACATTTGAATTACCATTAACGATCCTAGATAGAAGACCGTTCTGACGATTAAGTAAATTTACCAAGTCTATCGCCCTTAAGTCCCCAATAGGGAAAGGACTAAAATTATATCTACTCCTACCATCGGAACTTAGTAAATAAACTAAGAATAATCCCTTGTTAATAGCTTCTCTATCTACAAGTATTTTTGGTCTACTCGTCGATTGCAATACGCCTTTTGCAAAGGCATAGTCATATGCTATAGATATTGCATAAGAAGAAGAAACAGGAAGAATAGGAGAAGCAGATGAAGATATAATATTAGCATCTGTCACCACGGAAGTAGCAGTGGTTCCCGTACCCACATAGGCAGTAACTTCATTAATACTACTAACTACATCATATATCGCGTTCCAATCTCCAAGCACCTGAGAAACTGGATCATGCAATACAGCGCTGCATCCCTTAATGTACAAATTATTTACCAATGAACTGAACTGGTCTTTAGTGTTCCTATATCTTGGTCCTGGATAAGAACCGCTCGGACTTCCCGTTCTAATGTTTCCTATGTCTGTATCTGGATCCCATGATGCATCTGCAACTGCTGGTCCTAACAGTCTTGGCATAAATACCGAATTGCCAATATTCGCCACAGACACAAGTCTGCTCAATATGCTATTATTTGCATCAAAATTGGCTTTTGACAAGGCATCTGCCAACTTAACAACGTCATTAGATGATCCTGCAGATTTTATTGGCTTACCAGATTTGATATCAATATCGGTAGTTGCATCTTTGCTTGAAAAAATAGAACCGGGCGCATCAAACCATGTTGACCTATCCTCCGTCAGAGAGATTGAGCCAATGCCATCGCTTATCGATATGCTAGAAGACACTCCTACCAACGGTCTATTGTAAGATGCTCCCCATATCGGCATGAAACTTCCATCTCTTATAGCACTAGATCCCGCCATATCAAAGCATATAATGTTGGATCCAGGCGGAGGAGACTGATTGTGAATGCCTGGCATGACTATCCTACTGATATGCATTCTATTTTCAGTCGGCATGGATATTCCACCCATAGATAAATCTTTGCTCTTTGATATTTGAATATCAGATGCAACTTTACTCGATATGTCATATACATTATAACTAGTTGTATTGCTAATAGTCACGCCAGGAATAGCCCAAGTTGATCCTGGAAAATGGTATGCTAAAGATTCTGTAAATGCCACTCCGATACCATGGACGGCTACTTCATTAATAATAGAATTAAACCATTTTCTCGTAGGTGCATTAGGCTGATAAAGCAAGGCATCCTTATCGACTCTTGCGCCTAATTTTAATGAATAAATTCCAGATGATCCTTTTGTATCTGGAGAAGTAGCATCAACATCAAAATACCTCGAATCAACCGCTTCTTGCATGGAAGAGGAAATAGTAGTTCCATTAAATACGAAAGTTTCGCTCCTGCTATCGGTCAATATGGCAGATAGTGCACCATAAAGCTTATCTATATTTCTATTGATAGCAAATGGTGAAGAAATACTCGAACTATATTTTTCAATAGGATCCATCATTGCATGACTAGCTTTTGGAAACGACAATTCATTAAATATAAACTTACCTGGAACAGAAGGAATATTTCCTGACCCAAAACGAGAGTATCCCTCCCTTCTATACTTAAGCCGCATAGCAAATCTATCCAGCCATTGTGTACATTCGCTTATTCCGTTAGATATATAAGGAGAGGCAAGGTCATACAATGGTGGATATTCGGTTTGAGATATTAATATATCATCAACATGACCAAAAAGGCGACATTCTCCATCTACTATGCCTCCAGAGGCGTAATCAGATGAAAAACGATTTCCTCCCCAATTGTCAAAAGATACAACCATGTCATAAGGACTACTAAGTGGACGATCAGATAAAGATCCATATTTTGATATGTTCTGCATCATCATATCAAAGCATGCATCTGCGCATTTCTCTGGACCAGTAGTGCCATATGGACTAGGTGTACTGGTCAGCAACAATTTCTGATCAAGTTCAAATGGCATCCATTTATCCAATACCTGACCAGACATTGATGGATCTGGGCACTGAGCCTTACTGTTAGACCACCACCACGAAGGTATGAATAGACGAGCTGGATCAGAAGGTATAATATAGGCAGAGCAATTTACTCTAATCACAGGCAGTATATAGGATGATAAGTTAGATTTAGAATTGCTTATGGATGAGTAGCGAGCGTCAAGTTGTCCGTAAGCATCTCTATTGTCTCCAGCTACCATGGAGAATACTGTCATATTTCTCCTAGCTTTGGCTATGCGGGCAGCCTCGAGTTCGGAATAAACCTCATTTACCATCCTAACAGCAGGAGGAAAACTATATGGATTTTCCTGGTCGAACTCTATTCCTACAATTAATCCTCTTTCAAAATATGATGATACCTTTTCTTCCGTGACCAACTTGCTTGGTATGGAAACATGCATTTCCGTTCTATCGGGATCCCAAAAGCCGCCAAGCGCCTTCGTAGCATCTCCGTCATCGCTACGCACAACGAATGGAGAACTGATGTAGGCGGCGTCTCCGAGCCTTGGCGACAGTCCTGCTCCATCGTTCGGAGCCCCTATCCCTATGCAATTCATCCCGATGTTGCTGCGCAAGAAGTTCTGGATAGCTGGAGCAACACGCGGATTATAATAATGTACTTGATTGACCCCATAGAAGGCAATAGCATCAGCGCCAATATCTTTCCATCCAGAAATATTGTAATTAAGCCAAGATAGTACCTTGGGCGCATTTTGCAAAACTCCAAGAACGGTACTGCCAGATCCTATTGATGCATAATCTGAAAAACCGCCAGCGGGAGTAAATAAAGACATTCCAACAGCGCAGCTGCTGCTCCTACCAAAGGAAGAACGCCATTTTGATAAATTGGTCTTCCATAGCGAGGGGACGTCCCCCCACATTAGCATAGGATTATCTCTAAGGCAAGTACTAGTGCCATACGATATTTTTATGACGCCTTCACTTAACGGTCTTAATATATTAGCGCTACCGACGGATGGAGCACTACCGCCAGGATACATACATATAAACCTACGGAATCCAGCACTTGCGCCTTTGTTGAAGAACTCGTCAAAAAAACTAGAAAATCCGTCTGCAAAGTCATAGCGCTTACTCCATCCTATTGATTGCATGCCAGAACCAGCACATCCCAAAGGTGTTGGAGTAAATATAGCTATAGGACGACGATCAACTGAAAAATTAGGACGCTTGCTTGAAACAATATTCATATCGTCACCTCCATGATAATTACCCCGCTAGGATTGGCAATATATATATTATTAGAATTTCCTGCGCATACAAACACAGAACCTCCGTTACCTCTCACTATAGAAGTGACGGTTCCAGAAAGCTGACCAATCCTGCTCAATGTGGATCCGCTTTTTGAGAACAGTCTTCCATCTGCACATCCCATAAAAAGATTACCAAATGCATCTGATCCTATTGCTGTTACCTCGGATCCAAAAGTAGTGTCAGAAAACTTTTCGACTAACACTCCCCCAACTATCAGTCTTACGTCCATGGATCTAGTGCTATTTGCAAGACTTGCATATACATTTATTCCTTCTATACCCAATGCAACTACTGGCATTCCAGATGTGCATAAAGTAGTGATTCCCATATTGTCTATGGAAACTACAATATCTTGACTGGAAAGACTCGATGCTATCGCTGCGATGAAGCGATTTCCTCCATCTTCATACCTGACAGTTCTGAAGATGCTGCCATTCGGTAATTTAAGTAGTTCACGAAAAAAGTTTGGCTTCTTTGTGGAATAAAAATCCCTTACATTTGACATGTCACTTCTGTTAGCCCCGAAATCTTGAGCAAAAATAGAAAGAAACTTACGTTCATCTTGATCAAATAACTTAAATATAATATCTGAAGAATACTCCTTGGGGGCAGATTCCGACCTTTTTATATAAGTTCCTTCTGGCGTTTTTGCCTTTTCTACAATCTTCATTGCATGCACAGAAGTAGCATCATCATCAGCATACACCTGCATCGATATGTCTCTTACTCTGGTATAGAATTCATCGCTCTGAACCCTGACAACTATATCAGGTGGTTCTGTATCGAATATTATAAATCCAGGGTCTCCGAGTGTAAGAGGTCCAATATTTATAGTAGAGGATCGAACTCCAGAATCATCTGCAGCAAATACATTTATATACCAATCAGATGCATTCCTGAGACCATCAACGCTCCATGATAAAGCAGGAGTTCCTACAGGAATATTCTCAGCAACAGGTATATAAAAAGCATTTGCAGACTCGCTAGATGCATAAATAGAATATTGAACTCGAGCATTTCCAAACGAGGTATATGGCGCATCATCAAAGACAATAAGAGCTTTTGATGATATAACCGAATTGGGTTTTGGATTTATTACTACTGGAGTTGGCAATGTCAATCTGACGATAGAGAAATCGTCATAAGAGACGCTAGCAGCAGACCTTGAACCGTCAGGAGCTACAAGTCTTACTGATATTCTTAGATTTGATCCACTAAAACTAGAATTGACATTCCAGGTAAAAGAACCCACTCCAGCAACGGTACGACCTATAAGATATGATCTAGAATCATCAAATATGTCACCTCCTTGACCAACACGAATCTCTACAAAGGCAACTGATGAAGCAGCTCCTGTCGGCTCCTCCCAACGCACATTGACACTAGGAGAGTCTATCTTCTCTCCTCCGACTGGATAAAGCAATGTTGGCTGGTTTGGTGCTGGCATTAAGAGTAATACTCCGAGTTACCGAAGGCTCTGGATATGGAGTTCTCATCTATAGGGGGTATTAGCATCTTCGAAGTAGGTCTTAATTCTACCGAAGACACATTCGGTGTCTGCCCCTTGAGTTCCTGCATCTGACGAATAAAACCAGAATAGTCTCCACTCACTCCAAGCAATGGAACATCAACTCCTATCAAAGCTAATCCGTCTTTTCTGAATATTCCATCAGATCTCTTTAGAACTATTGAACCTGAGAATTTATTCTTAATAACAGGGTCTTGGTCCAAATCTATTTCCAACTTCTCTATTCCCCTATAAGTTACAGATGATGTAACTGCAGATCTTCCCCGTAGTCTCTTCTTGAAGAATGAAAGACCTCCCAATCTAACTAATTTATCTATCAATCCATAATTATCAAAAGTAACTTCAAAGTATATTGAATCAACACTTAATCGATCTTCTTCAAGACTACGCAAGTCGTTATTTGCTACCTGCGGCTTGTCAATAGCAAAAGCAAAAGGACTAGCCACTGGATATTCCTTAAATCTACTAAGCGGTATACGAATTGCTTCAGACTGAGCATAGAATTTTATAGAATAATCAGGCATGCTGGGCTGACATATAATGCTAGTACAGAATTCCGTCGTCTTACCGAAGAAGGTAAGAGCCTCTACGCAAACCGTCTTCATACCCGTTCCAGCAGATAGGAGCCAAGGAAGCGTGAACCTATCCCTAGATGTAAATCTGGCACGGAATATATCTTGGAACGAACGATAGTCTGACGAGTCAGTAACGGAAAGAGGCAATACAGGAATATCCCCGCCGACTGGTATCCATGGAGAAAAATCCGCATCATTGTCATTGCGAACACGGACTGCATAAGTTCCTGGAGCACCTATCACATCAAGACTAATTAGCGGAGAAGTTACTACAGGATATGGCAAATTATCCTGATTGGGCGCGAACGCTACAATATCATCCTCAATAACGCGAACTTTCATATACGATATTGGAGTTGATCCTGTAGCAAACCTTTCTCCCAATGAATCAGAGAAAGAACATGGTCTTAGATCCTCTACATCGTTCAATATGAGAGGAGACCTAGGATATCCTATACTTCCATCGGATTTACCAAGAACCGATCCATCATCGTTCTGTTGCAATCCAAATACGGAGAAGTTGCACATGTCGTCGACAATTACATGTGGATGTCTATACTTATTTATTGCAGAACCAGAACTAGAACTAGAACTAGAACTAGAACTAGAACTAGAACTAGAACTAGAACTAGAACTAGAACTAGAACTAGAACTAGAACTAGAACTAGAACTAGAACTACCCGAAACGTTTCCAAGATTTATTACCCTGTCCTTACCTCCTTGCGCTGATGAATCAAATCTATTCTCATCAGCGTCCCAGGCCGCCAGGCATATATCTGGACATGATGGCATGCGACCATTTTCATCTACATCCGCATAACGCTCGAAGGTCACATAGAATGTTTGACGCGCGGAAGCCACAGATGGGGAACCAGATATATTGGAGTCGCTCAATACTGTATCCGAAGATCCAGCTCCACTACACTTCCAGTCTCCTACATTTATGCCACTAGAAACTGAACCATTGCAGATAATCGACCTTTCTGCAATATTGTTCTTAAGTATGGTTTCGCTACTTCCAGATCCATCATTAGCAGCTACTATCGCATCTATTCTTATTCTATACATAATATCAAAGAATAGATTCTCTCGAATGACATCGTAGTATGGACTTGAGTTACTAAGCACTCGTTTTATAGAATCCGACACATCGAAGGACGACATAGCTGATGACGCTTCGACCATCGATGGATAGAAACCAATTCCTACAGATTCGGTCTTATATACAAGAACACCTGCAGACGGAAATTCTCCGTCGCCGTAACTCCATAAATGAGGATGTGTTAATGATGTAAAAGTAGCAACAACATCATTAATATCTGAACTTGAATACACTATAGCCCTAAAGTGAACATTTCCATACGTACTAGCGTCTAGTCCAATATCGTTATTATATTTAAACTGCACTCCGCATGGCGCATTTCTAATCTTATCGCAACCAAATACTCCAGCACGCTGACTTTCAAGCGCCGCAGTTTCGATTGTCAATATACGCATCTGCTGTACGCCAAAGGTACCAGTCATTGGATTCTTTGCTATGAAATTGAACTGCACCGTAGATCCATCTGGACTTATCACTGCCTTAGTCCCCTCATTAAAAGCAGCAGCCCTCACATTAGCTGAAGGATAAAACGCATTGGATATTGCAATTCCGTCAGTCTTTTCTAAATCGTCACCATTGAATATTATCGCAGATATTGGACTAGAGAATGTAATTTTGCCAGTATACCTAGTTTTTGCAGTATAGGCAGCAGCATCGCTCTTTAAATGAATTAGATAAGACATTGCATTGATCTTAGAAGGCACTCCAGGAATGGCTGGAAAATTAGGAGGCAACAGCAATCCGCTATCTCTATCAGACACATTTGCAGCTAGATTGAATTGTTCCATGGTCTGAGGCATGATATCAAAATCATATCTTTGAATTCCCTCGTATATAATATACATGTCCCCAGCGCTATCGATAGCATTAGATGTTCCAAAATCAGCTGCAGTTCCATCAAGAATAGTACCAGTATTTTTAAATATAAGATAATCACTCTGGGTTGATGCAGAGCCAAAATCATTGCCAGCGCTCTTGGCTGAAATCTTATACCATAATGGAGTTCCAAGTATAACTGGATCATTTGGTGAGAAAAATACAACATCATATGACTGAAGTGGCAAAACGGAGACCCCTTCAGATGTCATATATTCTCCAGATATCATAAAATTATCAGGGATATCCAAAGATGAATATATAGCAATTCTATTCTCAAAATTCTGATCAGAATAGAATTCAACATCAAAGTAAACCGATGAAGCTATACTTGCAAATATAAAATTCTCTTTTATTAAGCATTCCTGCACTGCGGATATGTAATATGGATCTAGGCTTTCATATCTCCTCAAGGCAAGAGTGCACGCGTCGACAAAGCAGATATCAGGATCAGGATCTGCAAAGTCAGTTGATGTAGCACATACTATAGCCTCCTTGCTTCCTCTCTTCTCTCTCCATACTATCATCTTGCGATCAGAGTCGTCTACAGCTATGGATGGACGATTCCGGTCCCTTGCTCCACTTGTAATACGAACGATGTCTCCAAATCTGCGGGTTTCTGGATATGAAGATGCATAGCATATGGAATTCTGACTTTCTCTTGTGCTCTCAAAAGCAATGTGCATGCGACCATTATTCTGACAAACGGAAGCCGTGCGATTGATTCCCTCTCCATACAGGGTAATAGGAAGAGAACTGATTCCCTTGCCAGCAGCCAGCCCTCGCGTCAGTTGCCATTCTGTTTCATCAGCCAAATCCAACTGAGCCCAACGGGGTGGATTCTCGTCTTCTTCAAAAAGCATGTATTCAGGAGAAGCTGATACGCTATCTATAATAGGTCCGCCTTTATGAATACAGAACTCATCTCCAAAATAAGACTGGAACTTGGCTGCTCCTGAAAAATACGGAGTCTGTCCATGCCCGAACCCGATAAGAGATCCATCGATAGATAAAGCGCAGGCTCCCTGCGCTCCACAGAAAACGCATACGAATTCTCCATCAGGAACAGCAGTATATTCCTTGAATAAATAAAGATTGCTTAGACTTAAAGCATTAGAAGCACCATTAACGGTAAGTGTTTCATCATCTCCCCATGTCACCAATGCTCCGTCAACGGTTACCCCAACCGCAAATCTGCTGACTTCTCCCGAATGTATGGTCAATGCGTCGTGAGTATTGACTGGATCCGAACCCGCTGCTGGAAATGGTGAATTAGTTCCTGTAGCTGCATTGACATCTGAAGGGTATATGCGCATTACTGGACCACCGCCGATATGAGCATCTCTTAGTTTTACGGCAGGAACAGACCATGGTCCTCCAACAGGCTCCTTGCCCCAGCATTGAGCATATCCTTCCCTGTCTATAGCAACTGCCGAATCCCATCCGCATCTAACCTTTACGAATACTCCAGATGGAAAATTGCACTGATCAACATCATTGTCGCCCCAACATATAATTGTTCCATCACTCCTCAGAGCACAAGCAAAGTGAGCTCCGCAGTCTACGGATACATAAGAACCAGATGGTACTCCAGATACCACACCTTCTGTATCATCTCCCCATGCAACTAGTTCTCCGTCCTTCTTAATTGCTAAAGCAAACCGAAGACCAGCGGCTATATCTACAAAATCATTGCCAACTGGAGGATCATCCATAGAGATAAAATCTAACGTGGGATCTCCTTCTTGATGAATTGAACCGTCGCTCTTGAGATATACTATTAATGCTCCATCTGCTGTTCCATCAACGCATGCGGAACCTTTAGTAGAAAGCTTGGTGACTCCGGAATCATAATCTGAGGGGAACTGTATACTATTCTCATTTATTCCCCATCCGCGCAGAGACGAGGGCATCAAAACCCTCGTTAAGGCCCCGTTGTTCGGAACAGCTGGTTTGACAAAATAGAATTCAGATGTCCTATTGTTATCAAAACTAGGGAAGGAAGATGTTTGTTTTGTATTAGAATGAGAAAAGCAAAACAGCTTATGAATATCAGAGTCGATATTGTTTATATATAGACTCATCTCAGATCCACTTGCCTGAAAGTTAAACCTTATTCTCTTTAAGTCTGGTTTGCTTCCTTCTAGGAATGTTCCATGTCTGCTTGATATTCGGAAAGATTCTGCCTGATCATCTGCACTAAGCATAACCGTACGGAAACGATTAGCATCAGTGGCTGAGTATCTCCTCATTCCCAAAGAAGCATCCAACACCGAAGTCCTAGCAGGCAATGTTGTTGTCGTCATTATGGATCCACCAGTTCCAGCAGAAGATCTACCCCTCCTAGACTTGGTGAAAGTGTAATTTTGATATACGATTGATGGTGGACTCTTTGCAAAAGTACTATCTATATTCGACTCAAGAATGATGCTTCGAAGACCGTTGGACGGAACAAGATATTTTCCAGCATAGCAAGCTCCTCCTCCAGAAACAATCCATCCATCTATGTATTCGTTGTCATTTTCTAGATGTACGAAGTCGCCTGGATCGGCAAAAGCTGATTCAAATGAACCGTTTTGAAGATATCTATATGCAGATGGAGATTGCACAAACATGGAGTTTGCAGCAAAATCAAAATTACTTATCCTGAGTTCATCGGTGAACCTAACGGTTGGCGCTCCAACGTATATTGAAGAGAATTCTAGGTGATATCTTCTTCCAGAACGGAACGGTATCGGCATCTGCACATTGAAATCATGTAACGGATGCTCTCCATATGGATTTCCAAAGCATATATCGATCTGTCGGCGCTTACTTGGATCATCGTGAATAATGTTTGCTGCTACATGCGGAACTCCGTTGATTGCACATAGGACTAGAGAAGAAAAATTCGCCGTATCGTACGAAGCATCGTTCACATCTGGAATGAGTTTATCTCTTTCCTTGGATATCGATTCGTATTCACTAGGCAATTTCACCGTTGAAGAGGTTATGCTAAGCCTGAATCCTCCCTGCACGAAGAATGGATCTCCATCGCTTATTACTCTAGATGCGAATCCAACGGATCCGTCCAACGCCTTGCTGGTTCTAGGATCGCATACAATAGCCAGCCTTGCCATTCCACTGAATACCTCGACTATTTTTGCTTCAATATAATTGCTTACGGTGCCAGCTGGAAGATTGTTGGATACGGCGAAGTCCGAAGGAGATTCGCTGTTCGTCAATATAAGAGTCTCCTTCTCTAATAGAAGAACTACACCCCACCTATGCAGATTGGTTTTTAATCCGCCTATCCTGAATGGAGATTGCTGCTCATATATATCTTCAGCTGCAGAACTGGGTATGTAACCGATCTCGAATCCAGATCCACCAGCGCTGGCGACTGTCACATTTGCATCATTTGCATCTGAAGATACAAGATTCAGCTGACCATTCTGATCAATCGCCATGGGAACATCCGCATTGGGATTTATATTCAAATCGTCAAAACGACATGCGGAAATTAGCGGGATGCAGGAATCGAATCTTTTTCCAGAAAGCGCGGCCTGCAGCTTGTTTCCTTTGAGCATGTAGTAATTGCCGCTTTTGGTGTACTTCGAAAGATGTCTATTTATTTCTTTTTGAATATCATTGTCAGACTTTGGTGCTAAAGCAACCATATCGTCATTATGTATATGTAGCCTAAATCCAAACTGAACTGATCCCGTTGTAGGTCTGGTGGCGGAGAAGGTAACGCTCTTCCTATCTGGACTTATTGTGAATGAAATCTTTCCATTGACATTTGAGTAAAGTTTTTGTGCATTCCTAGCGGCCAGTAAAGCAATAGCAGCTCCTGGCGATATAAGACTCTCGTATACCGAATCTCCACTTATCAACAATTCTTTACTTATGTCTATAAAACCAATGGGAGAAGTAAAAGACATAGTTCCGGTTACTGTGGCATTAGCATTAGTAGATAGAATAGATATGTCAAAAAGAACTATACTGCACGGTTCTCCCACTGCGATTCCAGGAAGGTCTGGAGAAGATGTCGAGAACACGGGAGTTCCATCAGTGCGCCTATAGTTAGATGCATAGAAGTTGCTACGAGAAGCCAAGGCTGGACCAAAATACTCAAATGCATTTCTCCATGTAGCAATAGTACTAATGGTGCTTATAAGAACTGCAGCAGACACATCTACCACCCCAGAAGTTAGTGTTGGGTCAATAAGCCCAGTCTTACTCTTAAATGCCGTTATGTCGGATATGTCTACCGAACAATCTATTCCATAGTTCATCTGATCAAACTTACCGTCAAAATAATTTCCGTCTTGATCCTTGTATAATCTTGTTATTGCTGCACATTCAGATCCGTCTGGAGTCATCTCCATTATAACCTTATCTGCAGAAGGAACAGAAATTAAAGAATCTCCAGCAAGCATTCTTACCCAATCTGTGGGGAAATTTGATGCGCCAGTATCTGGAACAACTATTATTCTTATTCTGCATAATCCAGGACCCCTAGCGGCTAGATTAATAGTCATCCCATTAGATTCAGCATTGACAGCTATAGTGAAACTTGAGACACGAGCCGTATTATCAGCAAGGGGATATATGCCAGTGCCTTCAGAACTAGACCCCCGCACCCCAACCATGCCAAGATCAGAGTCAACTCTACTAAGGTCTGCGCTTGAGGCAAAAACCCTGGCTATCTTTCCATTAAAGTTCAATGATATGCTGTAAGCTGTAGCAGATGGAGCATCTATCTGAACAAGAACGCTTGCTATGTTCGCGCCATCGCCGAACGAAGCCTTGGTTGCAGGATTCGCATACAGATTAGCAGTACCATTTTCAAATTTAGATGCATAAAATGTGCCGCTGGATGCGAACGATGCTGGACGAAGACTTTCATAAACAACTATAGCCTGCTGATTAGAGAATGCGCCCTTAGACAAATTGACTATCGCATCCCTATCTACAATGGTAGCCCCAGTAACTGAAGATATTGGATTAAATGAGTCTACATTCCCAGCTGAAACATACCTTGACCATTCGGAAGAAGACCCTAATCTATTCCAAAGACTTGCAAGATGAGAATGCACTCTTGGAGTCGTGTTTGCTCCTATGTAACATGCGTGCAACTGAGTCTCTTCACCAACAGGAGTCTCACAAACGACGCATTCATCACCAATAGTTGTATCGGTCATCACTTTTGGATAGTCAAATGATTTATCTGTCAGTTGACTCCATGGATCAGATGCGTTTATTCCATTATGATGATAGATATATGTATTAGGTCCATCAACTCCACCGCACACTATAGAACCACTCTCATTGATGAATGGAGAAGATGCAGCGATAACATTCCCACCTTCACCAGTGAGAAAAGGAAGTTTGGTCACAACTGCGTCCACCGCTGTCCTTGAAAGACCGCGAAGCAATGCCACATGCATGCACGAGTAGTCCTGATCCACTCTGAATGAGCCAATGGTATTGATGCGCGGACATACGTCTATAGTTACAGATGTTCCGTCAACTGCGAATGGAAAAACTACACCCCTAAATGCTCCGTCAAGCATAAGCACATAATGAGCTTCTCCTGCAACGCTCATAACATCAGATGGATAGGTCAATTCTCCTTGAACAACATAATTGGAGTTCAATGTAACCCTAAGGCAGTTTTCAGCTGTGTCTACGCTAGTACTTCCAGCCTTTATCGTAAACCTGCGATCTGATCCGAAATCTAACCTAATATTTGCTCCGCTACCATTGAGAGTAACAGATATGTCTGCATTATTAAAAACACTATCACTAGTTAGCTCGCCTTTAAGTTCCGCCAATGTAGCCCGAACATCTGCGGTAGCAGAAATAGTCTTTGATAACTGAGTTCCATCATCAAGTCTAACAATTATGGAAGCTACTTTACCAGAATAGGCATTGTTAAGAAACGCAGAATGATAATACGAGGGAGATTTCTTTATAGACATCCTGGCTGTGCCAATGACGTCTACAGAAACAGCGCTCTGCCCAACAGCGATAAATATTCTAGGTATCTTGGAAAGCACATCTCCACTGATGTTGCACGGATCGAATGCAGTTCCTCCAGATGTCGGATCTGAATCACAGGCCGCCCACACGGCAGCCCAATCACCATGCAGCGTGACGGCACCATTGATATCATCGACAATGTCGATGCTTTGATTAATCTTCGCCACAGACCAGTTATCATGTATTCGACAACCTGAAGTTGCAACGCTATTCATCGTCGTAGCATAAGCATTGTCGCAATTCTTCCACCATAGAGAAGAATAAGACTCCAGTGGCGAAGACTGCTGTCCTTTCGAGTCCAATGCATGTGATATAAGTGGTTCAGAAAAACATCTCTGTGGATAAGTATCAAGAGCTAAGGAGAATACTGCAGACGAAGAAGGATCCATAATAACGCAAGTTGGCGCATTGACATCGTCAACCGCCGCAAGCGCAAACATCGTCCTAGGCACAACATGAACATTGGATTCATGAGAGTCGCCCTTGGAAGAAATGGCTTTTACGGAAAATTTGGTTATAGTTCTGCTATTGAATGCGTCTTTCGGAAATACCAATGACGCTGGAAGATTAACAGAAGCCCTGCCGTCCGCCCCAATCTCGCCGCTAAATCTTTTCTGTCCTATGTAGAAATCTACACTCTCCCCCACCGAGCCCATAAAATATATTCCTATTTTTTCATCCGAACTTATAAAAGACGGAAAAACAGAAAGTTTATCACTAGTCTTTGCCTCTTCAGAAGATAAATAAACGTCCGCCACCATGAACTTCTCTTCTTCATGGACTATGGTAGCGAATACGGGAACGCTTTCTCCACCATTGATTATGAGCATCTCAACGGTATATTCCACATCCCTGAAGTCACATCTCATATTGCTGGCAACTGTTCTTTCACCATTTTGACCAATAATAAATACTGGAGACGGATGTGTTCCCTCAATTGATATATAAGAGACAGGATCAATACGTTCTATGCGTACTTTGACCAAGACCTTATTATCGCCAACAATATCACATGAAATTATTTTAAGCTTGGGTTCCAAATATCATCTCCGACATCTTATTTCCCACCACGCGGTAGGAAAAGTTATTTTCCACGAATGCTCGCGCAGTGGATATCATATTTTGTCTTTTATCACTGTCTACTGATATCATCTTACAAATTGCATCAGAAACGTCCTCGGCCAAGATGACAGCCCATTCCTGATTTTTAAACTGTGGTATGTTATCCATTACTGCCATACGGGCGTAGCCCCTTGGCTCTATCCTTATGCAATTTTCGTCATATACATATTCTAAACAACCGCCTATAGCAGCACATATTACTGGCACTCCACATGCCATAGCCTGCATGGGAGGCATACAGAAGCCTTCTCCCACACTTGCGCTAAGCAAGCAATCGCAACTGTATATCAATTCTCTCATTTGAAAATAGTCTAAATCACTAGAAACAATGGATATTTTCAGTCCTTTGTTTAGTACATTTTCTTCATAAAATTTTCTGGCTTCTTCCCCTTTATCTGTCTTTATGACAAGTTCAATAGGGATTGACTGCATAGACGCCAGTTCTGCTCCGCGTATTATATTTTTCCAATTCTTCCTACTACGCCATGTTCCTACTGACAATATCCTAAATATACCATTTTCCCTAGCTTTTATCCTGGGAACCCAGAAATCTGAATCTATAGCATGAGGAACTACAGAAGGTCTTATGGGCAATCCAGCTGACCAAAAAACATCAGCACAATACTCACTGGGGCAGATAACCTGATCTGCATTTTTATATGCACTAATCCACTCCCTAGGAGGATTAGTTGATTCAAAAACAGCTAAAGCTACATTCTTATCGCACTTGACCAGCGGCTTCCATCTGGGAGGTATTAAATGCCTAAATTGAACGCTTGACTTAACCTTAGAGCGATCAATAGACTCCAATATCCACTTTTTATCTTCTTCATTATAACTATCAAGAAGCGGAGAATTGTGAATGCACCTAATAGACACATCAATATCAAGACCTCTAAGGCTTTTTGCATAGTCTATTGCAGCATGAGAAAACCCAGTGTTATTTACAAAACAAGCAAATTCTATAGAATTTCTCATATCATGTGCTAAATATTAGAGATCCGTCATTCGTGGGTGTTATCTTATTGATTACACCAAACTGACCTCCAGAAAAAGCAAATGTAATAATATTATTTGGATCCAAAATTATAGCCCTTCCATTAGCACTCAATATAGCAGATTCTGCAATTACGTATTGACCTTCAAACTGCTCTATGTCGCTGCAATACAATCCATCTGGACTATCGTATTTTCGTATAATTTCAAATTCATCCATGCTCATTTCTAACATGCGTCCACGTCTATTTTTAAGAAGTAGCGCCGCCTGACCTCTAAATGTAGTAAGATCTAGATTATTAAGTGGCGGGGCAGAAGATGGGTCATATTTAAATATTCCTGCCAATGCTATGCGATTATTGGCTTCGTCAATAGATATTCCGCCCAAGGTAAAATCGCTAAAAGTAAATGTATCATTATTGCCAAAAGACTTCATCAAACTTCCAGAAAGACCGTCTATCTTAATAAAAGAAGATATGCTTGGCACATTGGGATCTCCTGATTCAGATGGCGAAGCGACAATAGTAACTCTCTTCTCCACGTAGAAAGGACTAGCAGGTATTTCATCCCTATTTCCTTCTGCGCCAACTAATATCCTGATCTCCAACCTGCCTAGAAATGTTTTGTTAAGATCTCCGGCATCTGGTTTGATGCTAACCTCTGCAACAAGATTGCTAACCTGAGATACCGACACCTCACCAACAAGGCTTACTCCAGAAGCGTCCCTAAAGAGAAGGGGCTTATATTGTAAGTCTAATGCGGTTGCTGCATCCTGATCATTTACAAACACAACCTTTGGATTCCGTGCTGCTGTTGCATCATCTAAAGTGGCAACAACATAAAATTTACTTACGGCACCTGGAGACATGAAGAATTCATCCGTATCATCTCTCAGACCAGCCCTTAATCTATCAAAGAAAATAGTAGAATTAGCTACAAAGATATCTCCAGAATCAGAGTTTATAGCACATATCGGATGAACTATGTGCGGAACAAATGTAAAGTCGCCAACAAAAACATTCATTCCATCCACTCCGTGAGAGTAGATATATATTGGACTTTCCCTATTGAAATTAAAATCAGTACCAAATAAGGCGTTTTCCAGTTTTATTTTAACTACGGATCCAGTGGGCGCCGATGCTAATAAGTTAACACGATCAGAAGCGAGTTGTATAGCAAGGACATTCGGAGGATACCCAGAAGAAACCACCCTGTCTCTAGAACTTAATCTTATTGTCGAAGACCCAATCCTCAAAAGCATGAAATCGGTATTAACTACATCTGGAACATCAAATCCAAGAACTATCTGCAGCATTCCTGTTCTCGGATTATATACTGAAGTCAATGGCACATTGCCCTGCTGTCTATTCGTAAAGAAGGCTCCTCCAAAACCACGTACAAGCTTAAAGTTTTCATCCAATATGAGAACTCTATTATTGTACGTGTCAGATATCAAAAGATTTCTATTTGGAAGTCTTACTACCCGACTGGGCTGATCAAATGCAGAGGCAGGAGCAAAGTCACTGGCGTCCATTGCTGCGACAGGGGAAATGAGCAGTCCTCCTCCAAGCCATGCCCTACGTGGTACATAGGAGCCTCCAAAGATCTTCAATTGCTGAATCCTATCCTGATGCACAAAAATAAGATCACCAGTCTCAAGGGGGTCTCTGATGGCGATGAACCCGTCATCTTCATCATGAATGTCTACCGCTACAGCCAAGCCCTCAGACCATTCGGTAGCAGTGTCAAACTCAAATCTAGGAGATCCTCCTGGAACGTTAAGAGAGATGTCCATTCCCGTGAATGTAGGCGTTGCATTTCTTCCAGAGTTAGTAAACAAACGAATTTCCACCTCCACGAACGAGCAAGCAGATCCTATATAGTCTCCGCTTGCAACTGGTGACGAAAATTCAGCAGCCTCTAGTTCTGAAATATTATTGCCAGTCTTGTATCGCACTTCGTGCCTAGTGCCCGTGCCTTCCACTATGTCGTAGAACAATGCGTTTAGGAAAACAATATTGTTAGAAGAGTATCTGTATCTAATAAATCCGTAATTAGCATATACCGTGTTCGATGCCTGAACAGAAGCAGTTCTTACATTATCTACAGTAAAAGAAAAGTCAGTGGAAGCGTCTTCTACCTCAAAGACAAGTTCTCTGACATCGGTTCTTTCATAAGTCTCAATATTAAACTCAGCCGTCTTGAACCCGCCGGTTGCTCCAGAAGTAATCTCGTTCTCTGCAAGAAGAACAAATTTCTCACTGCTCACCGTTTCAGCGCCAGATGTGGCATTGAAATAGAAGTACACAGTGGGATGAGATCCATTTATACATTTAACATCTACAAATATTCGGTTGAAGGCATTCCAGTTTCTTGTGGAGGCTACCGCTCTTCTATAGACAGACTTTTCTTTTTTACCAGAAATGATATCGGCGCTGAATGCTCCATCTGTAACAGAAGAAGCATTACCAACAACCTTTATGGAATTTGACACAACTTCAGAGCCTGCGGAAAATCCAGGTATTGCTTCATTTGCTGCCGATGCATTCTCAAAGCTATCTTTAAATTGCACTGCACTGCCACTTCCAAAAGAAGATGAAAGAGAATATGCATTGTTTATAAATACAAGGTTTTCAATTTGAAATCCACTCTGCATCGCCTGATTTGATCTATATGAAATTTGCAAAAATCTTCCAGCTGGCTGAGGCACGCCAGATATACATCCGGACTCAGGACTGAAGAATGCCGTAGTATGATCTAAATCTAGCATCGTAGAAGGAGAAGACCCAGGTACGAAAGTTACCATATTAACAGATTCGTCCCTAGATAGGGGAAATGTGCGCCTCAATAAAATAGACTGTTGCATCAGATTGCGAGATGCTACCTCAGACATCAAGACCCTAGAGAAACTCGAAAGGTGCAACGCCATGCTTTCTAGGTCCGTATGAGATAGCACACCCTTGTTTTGGAGATTATTATGTTCTAGCCTCGGGACTCGAGCA
>Ga0209086_10001255_pt1 | contig 20795 bp, 13 predicted proteins | sample M_130207_XF_Meta_FD_187312 | JGI IMG/M metagenome (GOLD analysis project Ga0209086, IMG submission 187312) | Freshwater microbial communities from Lake Montjoie, Canada to study carbon cycling - M_130207_XF_MetaG (SPAdes) (version 2) | ecosystem: Environmental > Aquatic > Freshwater > Lake... | reverse complement strand
CCAAACACATGCGACTCGCCCGCATCACTTTTCCTATATGGCTTTATGTTTCAATAACTGGTGTTGTGGTCTACTGGATGCTCTATAGAATGTACTAAGGGAGTAAAAGCGTGATCATCAATAATTTAATCTTGATAAAAATAACCTTTGCGTGCTTTCTTTTTTTAGCTTCGCAACTGAATGCAAATGCTTGCCCTAACTGCAGGGATGCAACACGAAACTCCCCTGAAGCAAGCCAGGAAGAACAATACAACGAAGCCAAAGCTTTCAATAAAAGCATTTACTTAATGGCTGGTATGCCTTTTGCCATTGTTACTGGCTTTGGGATCTTCCTGAGGAAACTCCTCAAAAAAAACCAACAAATACCAAACCAATAACTCTTAGTTTGGCTGACGATAACTGCTTAGAAAGCCACTTACGGAATTGGAACCGTATCAAATTGGAAAGGTATGTCTTGATACTTCATGCCTGTCACTGCCTTATATACCAAAGCCCAATCTGAAAAATCACCAACTATTTTATCTTTCAGCAAGAAGTGGTAAGTAATAACAGCAGTTCTGTTCTCCATCATTTCCACAAGGTAACCATCTGCAGGCCATTCCTTACGGCTTTTGTTGTTGACCAATTTTAATTGATTAAGCACCGCCCAATTCTGGCTCGTATCAAAGTCCGGGCCCTGAGCCTCCATCTCGGCTTCAATACCAAAAGAAATCTTTGCAGTTCCTACGACAACTTTTTTTAAACTGCAGGAAAAGCCCTTCTTTAATTGCAATGGCTGCTCTTTCTGCCCCGCAACCAATTTCGAAAGACTTCCAAATTCAATTTGTTCAAAACCAACTGGAATTATTGACTTGATTTTACCTTTAATTGAAAAAGTTTCAGCCAGGTTCCTTTTCAAATAAGGAAGATTGACAACCAATGGTAAACTGTTGGTCCCATCCACAGGAGCAAATGATTTCCCCTTGGTAGCAATAACTGCGAGTGGCTTCCCCTCGTATATGGATTCTATTTCATAAGCAACGGTATTAATTAAAACTGGTTCAACCTTATCCGACCACTCTAGTAGTAAATCGAGCTTTGTTACAGAATTAGAAAAAGCCAAATCAATAACTGAAGAAACTCGCAACACCTTTGTTTTAAACAAAGAATCACCATTTTTTTGAGGCTTTCCCTCGAACGCAATCAAATCTGTTATCAGAAACGAAATTGCAACCACAAAAAGAAACGCAGCAAGCTTTTTGAAACCCAACATTCCCATAATCCCGCCAATAAAAAGGCCATTCTTCATCGAAAGCGAAAAACTTATAATAACAGAAACATGCTGTTAATGTTTAAAAACAAACCAATCCACAACATCCAACTGCTCTGCTTGGCAACTAAATGATGAAACAAGATTCATCGTGGTTTGAAAGGTAATCACTTTACGACAAACGATAAAACCAAGGAATAAAAGCTTTCAAGTGTAGGTGTTTTCATCCCAGAAACTTTCCCCATGTCATCAAATCGCCGCAATTCAACTGCTGATTTATAATAAGGATTCGATTCAAACTCAGCACCCTCCCCATCAGACATGGGGCCGCCTTGAATTTCAAGACTCAGACGGGATGCAGGCGATAAACCATCGATATAAGCTTTACTTTTATGACACAAATATCGCTTCGCACCAACATGCAACCTAATGGGTTCTAGAATCTCGGGCCCAAAAAAGGTTTTCAGCTTTATCACACCCAGATCTTCATGGCGCATATCTACACCATGGCTCGCAACATCTTCTCCTTCATCATGTTGAAGATGCCCATAATCATGCAGAAGAGATGCAACCACAACAGCATCTGAACTATTTGACTGCATTGCAAAGGTCGCGGTTTGCAGAGCGTGTTCCAATTCAGTTACCGATTCACCATACTGGCGATGCCCAACCTTGTTATAGACATCAAAAATCATCTGAACGATTTGATGGGGTGACATAAAAACCTACACCTTAAGTTTTTCAAATTACAAACTTACAACTTAAACATAGGGAGGTTAACTCCTAATAGCAAGAAAAAGAATGCCGACTAAATACAAGCCGGAAACACAAGCGAAGGAAGAATTGGTGATTGTTAAACGCTCAGTGAAAGGAAGAATAAGAATGGAACTCCGCATATGCGAAGTTGACAAAGGCGGTGCGGCAAGGGTAACGAATACACGCGAAGCGGGCCCCTTCAGCAAGCTCAGGGACCAGTTTTCATTGTACGCTCAGTGAGTTTGTCGAACTGGCCGTTATTCGTTGCTCTGCGACCAGATTTGAGAGTGACGAAAGTGTGGCCCTTCGGCAAGCTCAGGGGCCTGGTTTCATTGTACGGTCATTGAGTTTATCGAACTGGCCGTTATTATTCTCTTAGGGACCAGATTTGAGAGTGACAAAAGTGTGGCCCTTCGGCAAACTCAGGGGCCTGGTTTCATTGTACGGTCAGTGAGCTTGTCGAACTGGCCGTTATTATTTTCTTAGGGACCAGATTTGAGAGTGACGAAAGTGTGGCCCTTCGGCAAACTCAGGGGCCTGGTTTCATTGTACGGTCAGTGAGCTTGTCGAACTGGCCGTTATTATTTGCTGAGGGACCGGTTAAATCTTGCCAATCAGGAGCCTTGCGTTCAGGGAAAAAAATCATGGTTCCACCCATTACCGTCATTCTCTGCGAAAGCAGGGAATCCAGAAATACAAGCAGTAAAGAAAAAACAGACCCATCCAGCGCTGTGCTCACTCTTACCCACATATCTCTCAGAGCCGGATGCTTCAGCGACGGTTGAACTCATTCCTTCATCCGAAATTAGTCTTCCCTGAAAAACTCCAAAGCCAAGCATCTTTACCGCGAAGACGCAAAGTACGCTAAGAAGCACCAAACAAATCCGGATTCCTTGTCTTCCTTTGCGCTCTTTGCGTCTTCGCGGTGAGGATGCCTTTCAACAACTAAGAAGCACCAGACACCTTGCCACTTTGATCTCCTACCTTGGCTATTCTACCTTAGGGGTTTTCAATAACGATAATTTATTACCGTAACTCACCCTTCCGGCTCAAAAAGAAATTTATGCAGACGGTATAACAAATTATTTGTAAGTAAGAGTGAGCAGCACAGTGGATGGGCTTTAAGATAAAAATACATTTGCAAAAGCGAGTGGTGCGAACCAGCGGATTAATCTGCCTATCGATAAGAATCTTCCTTCGCTTGCGCGCAAGGCTTGTGAAGCGAATACATTTTATAACCAGGAGAAGTTTGGAAAAAGCTTCTTTCGCTTGCGTAAGGCATATGAAAATGGAATGAAACTAGAAGTGGGGGAATCAACAAAAAAAGGCAGTGCGGTAAATAAGGGAAGTGATAAAAGGAAGAGAGTATATAAAAAAATAACCTCCCCGAAGGGAGGTTATTTAAAAACCCGGCAATAACCTACTCTCGCCCTTGACGGACTACCATCGGCTCTAGATGCTTAACGGCCGTGTTCGGAAAGGGAACGGGTGTGGCCATCTAGATAAGCTCACCGGGAAGATCGTGACAAATAGGCAGCGGTAAGAAGCGGAAACATTTGGAGAACCTGAAGAGAAAAAAGGATCAATGCGTCCAAACAATCGACTATTAGTACTGGTCAGCTAAGACTATTGCTAGCCTTGCACACCCAGCCTATCAACCTCGTGGTCTTCAAGGAGTCTTCGTTCTAAGAACATGGATACCTAATCTTGCAGAGGGTTTCACGCTTATATGCCTTCAGCGTTTATCCGAGCCGTACGTGGCTACCCTGCGATGCCACTAGCGTGACAACAGGAACACCATAGGTACGTCCTTCCCAATCCTCTCGTACTAGGGAAAAAACTGCTCAAGTATCCTACGCCCACAACAGATAGGGACCGACCTGTCTCACGACGGTCTAAACCCAGCTCACGTACCGCTTTCATTGGCGAACAGCCAAACCCTTGGGAGCTTCTCCACCCCCAGGATGCGATGAGCCGACATCGAGGTGCCAAACCTCCTCGCCGCTATGAACGCTCAGAGGAGATAAGCCTGTTATCCCCGGAGTACCTTTTATCTGTTGAGCGACGGCCTTTCCATCCAGCACCGCCGGATCACTAAGTCCTGCTTTCGCACCTGCTCGTCTGATGAGACTCGCAGTCAAGCACCCTTCTACCTTTACGCTCGTTGCCCGATTGCCGACCGGGCTGAGGGTACCTTTGAACTCCTCCGTTACTCTTTGGGAGGAGACCGCCCCAGTCAAACTGCCCACTTAGCACTGTCCGCCGCCCAGATTCATGGGTCGGGGTTAGAATTCAAAAACAGCAAGGGTGGTGTTTCATTTGTTGGCTCCCTAGGCGCCTGAACGCCTAGATCAAAGCCTCCCACCTACGCTACGCATGCTGGTTCTAAACCCAATACTAAGCTGCAGTAAAGGTTCACGGGGTCTTTCCGTCTAATTGCGGGTATGTTGCATCTTCACAACAACTACAGTTTCACCGAGTCGCTCGTGGAGACAGTGGTCCAGTCGTTACGCCATTCATGCAGGTCGGAACTTACCCGACAAGGAACTTCGCTACCTTAGGACCGTCATAGTTACGGCCGCCGTTTATCGGAGCTTCGGTTGCGAGCTTCACCTTACGGCTAACCCTCTTCCTTAACTTGCCGACACCGGGCAGGCGTCAGTCTCTATACATCATCTTACGATTTCGCAGAGACCTGTGTTTTTAGTAAACAGTCGCTAGACCCCTTTCACTGCGGCCCTCCCGGAGGAGGGCACCCCTTATCCCGAAGTTACGGGGTTATGTTGCCGAGTTCCTTCACGAGCGTTCTCTCGAGCGCCTTAGAATATTCATCTCACCTACCTGTGTCGGTTTTAGTACGGGCGTTTTGTTTCGTCCGCGCTGAGGTTTTTCTTGTCTGTCAATTCGAAGACTTCGGGATCGTAAACGCCCTCGCCCTTTCGGGACGGCCTAATCTAACAGGCCGATCTTATCTTTGCCAGCGTCACTCAGTTTGTCTACAAAATCGGTGCAGGAATATTAACCTGCCGTCCATCGACTACGCCTTTCGGCCTCATCTTAGGTTCCGACTAACCCTGGGCGGATTTACCTTCCCCAGGAAACCTTAGGTTTTCGGCGAACAGGATTCTCACCTGTTTTATCGTTACTCGTTCCGGCATGATCACTAGCACTTCGTCCAGGGCTCGTTGTCCGTACCCCTTCAATCTAGTGTGCTACGCTCTCCTACCGTATATTACTATACCCGCCGCTTCGGTATCATGCTTAGTCCCGTTCATTATCGGCGCAGGACTCCTCGACCAGTAAGCTATTACGCACTTTTTAAATGATGGCTGCTTCTAAGCCAACATCCTGGCTGTCTCAGGAATCCAACTTCCTTTCGCACTGAGCATGATTTAGGGACCTTAGCGGGCGGTCTGGGTTGTTCCCCTCTCGACGACGAAGCTTATCCCCCGCCGTCTAGCTGCCGTGATAAGGTACATTGGTATTCGGAGTTTGGTTGCGAGGGGTAGCCTGGTAGGCCCCCCAGCGCATTCAGTCGCTCTACCCCCAATGCCATCTGTCACGACGTTAACCCTAAAGTTATTTCGGAGAGAACGAGCTATCTCCACGTTTGATGATACTTTCAATCCTCCGCACAGGTCATCCCCTAGTTTTTCAACACTAGTGAGTTCGGACCTCCATGAGGTGTTACCCTCACTTCATCCTGCCCATGCGTAGATCACGTGGTTTCGCGTCTACCGCCACCAACTCATTCGCCCTATTCAGACTCGCTTTCGCTTCGGCTCCGCCGCAGAACGGCTTAACCTGGCTGATGACGGTAAGTCGCCGGATCATTATGCAAAAGGCACGCCGTCACCCGGGCTTGCGCCACTGGGCTCCGACCGCTTGTAGGCATGTGGTTTCAGGTTCACTATCCTACCCTTATCGGGTTTCTTCTCATCTTTCGCTCGCGCTACTAGTTCGCTATCGGTCACCAAAGAGTATTTAGCCTTGCGGGATGGTCCCCGCAGATTCAGACCGGATTCCACGTGGCCGGCCCTACTCAGGTGTCAAACAAACTGTCTCTACCTTTTACCTACGGGACTTTCACCGTCTATGGTGCGACATTCCAGACGCTTTGGTTAGGTATACTCAGTCTTAAGTCTGATCCTACAACCCCAACTAGAAATTCCAGTTGGTTTAGGCTGTTCCGCTTTCGCTCGCCGCTACTTACGGAATCGATTTTTCTTTCTTTTCCTTCGGGTACTGAGATGTTTCAGTTCTCCGAGTTTGCCGCATACACCTATGTATTCAGTGTAAGCTCATTCAGGTACCCCGGTCTCAACGCTTGTTTAACAGCTCCACCGGGATTATCGCAGTTTTCCGCGCCCTTCATCGTCTTTTGGTGCCAAGACATCCCCCACATGCCCTTAGTAATTTGGACGCATCGATCCCGTCTTCTCCTCTTCATGTTTCCACGAATCGAAAAAAAACAAAAATCGACTTCCAGATTACGATTAATACTTCCCGCTAAGAAAATATTAATCAAATGTAACGATCCTTAAGTTCTCTCTATTCTAAAGGCTCTCGCAAAGTTCACTTTCAACAACTCGACTTAGATTACTCTAATTTGTTGTTTGATCTTGCGATGCAACTTCTTACCGCTGCCTAATTGTCAAAGACCGAAAAAGCTTCCATTGGAAGCCCTGTGTCGTTTACTGAATAAGTATCGTAATATTCATCCAGTACACATAATGATTTTTAGGGCAGTTCGCCCTCAAGACAAGGGGAGCGCAAGAAATTTTTTGCAAACCCCACTAAAATGCGGGAAAATCAGCTATTTCTCGCTCGATTTATTTTTTCCACGATCCACTTTAAATACGCTACCCCGTCTAATTCCTTGTTACTATACCTCGATTTATGCCTCCAATTGGGCTTTTCCTTCCATGTTCCTGGTACATTCTGCGGTTCTCTGCAAAACCAAGCATCCTCTAAATTCACAAGTACTGTACCAGCATTACTTTGCGATAATTCACCAAAGATGCTTTCCAAGACCTTTTCCATCTGTTTTTCCTGCTTCACCCCTGCAACTTCTTCTTCGTTTTCAGGGCCAATCGCCTCTAATACGCTTTCACGCATTATTTTTCTCGCAGCTTGTTCCTGTTGTGCCTCTTCTTCTGTTAATAACCCCATATCCACCCTTTCTGCGATATCGGTTCCCAACCAATACGATGCGAAAGTCGGTAGATCATGCGTGTTGATACTGGCAATCGTCCCTTCTGGACTTTCATTTAGCACCCTGCCTTGATTCGGATTTACCTCAAACTGCCCAACAAAAAGCCGATGCCAACCATGATTTTTCATCATCGGTCGCACCGCTGGGGGCACGGTTCCTAAATCCTCCCCAACAATTAAAGCATTATGTTTAAACGATTCTAAATTAAAAATAGCGTACATTGCTTCAGAGTTATAACGCACATAAGCCCCATTTTTTGCCCCCAAACCTTTAGGAACCCAATAAAGCCGGTGTAGCCCCATCACATGATCCACCCTAAGCATGGAACAATGCTTCATATGGTGGCTCAGGCAGCTTCGTAGGTAAGCCATTTTGTTATCTAAAAGCTTGTCCGGTCTAAGTGGAGGAAAGCCCCAATCTTGCCCCAAGGTAAAGAAGCTATCTGGAGGCGCCCCACCCGAAGCGCCCATTGCAAAAAGCTCTCGATGCCTGAACACATCATAACTATCTGCGTTGACGCCCAAGGGTAAATCCAGATAGAGGCCTTTAGCGCCAAACTGCAAAGCCATATCAGAAACATTTGTAATCTGCTCTTCCGCCCACCATTGGGCAAGAATGTGATAATGCCTAATCAATGGATCGACATCCGTTTCATTTAAAATGCCAGCATTTAATTGGGTGGGCCATTTATGCCAAGATGCTTTGAACTTTTCAACATTGGCACGAAAAAGTGCGTAGTCCAAGACTTCAGGCCTTTTAGCAAGATAAGCATCCAATGCAGATTTTCTTAACGGATTAGCAGTTTGTAGAAAATCTCGAACAAGTAACTCCAAGACTTTTCGTTTAAGCTTCATGACCCTTGGATAATCCACCAAATCCAAATCTCTTAAACTTTTTGCCTCTTGCTGGAACTCTTGTGATTGGACTAATTTTCTTGCATCAGGCGAATATTCGAACTCTGCAATTCTTTCCACATCGAGATAAAATTCGTTCCAAAACAACTTACTTGCAGGAGAATAAGGGCTGATTTCGCAAGGTTCATCCAAAAATGCAGAAAGCAAAGGCAGCGTGCCAACCACTTTTCCGCCCTGCTTGGCAGTCCAAGCAATAAGGTTTTCGAGGTCGGTAAAGTCGCCTGCGCCCAAGTTTCGCTCTGATTTTGCAGCATATAATGGAAGAAAGACGCCCCAATTTTTTTGTTTTGCATCAAAAGTTGCACCGTGCGCCTTCATAGGTGCTGCCAAAAGTGCCGACTGAAAATTGCCAAAAGGCCCTTCAAGGTAAAAGCGATGCGATCCCAGAGGAATTTTTTGAGGGACTTCAATCTGAAGTGTGACAAATTCTTTATCAAAAACCGATTTGGTAGAAGAAACAACCAATTCAAAAGTCGAAAATTCCCAAGTTATCTGGGTGCCATTTTCAAGATTCAACCGAGCTTTGCAAACACCTTGAAAAGCACCTTTAGGAAGTAACAAAGGGATTTCAGCATACCCCTGCTCTGCTGTAAACCAGGCAACACTCACGGGTTCAAGAGGTTTTGAACAATCTAAAAGTGCCTTTGAATGCAATAGGTCTGAAGCTTCATCCACATTTTTTATAGGTATATCCAACTGATTTAATATTGCTATAAAAGCTTCATTGGAAGCCTCAACCCACTTTCCCACCGCATCATAATAACCTTTTTCGATACCACAAAATTCCGCAAGCTTGCATAATCCTTCATGCTGAAACGCCATAAAAAAGATCCTTTAAATTATAATATAAAATCACTCACAATCATACCTGCACCATTAAAGCACAAGCCTTCAAGGCAACTAAATGAATATTCTTGCCTTGAAATGCTTAAGGTTCAAGGCAATAGTATTTAAAACCGAATTAATGCTTTCCATGGAAGGCCAAGATGCAAATATCGTTAAACATTATTACCCCACCCGATACCTGCCATTACTTGGCACATCAAGAAAGCATAACCGAATGCGACTTGATAGTTGAAATGTCGAGTGAGGAATACGAACAACGATTGCTGGCAGGTTGGAGGCACTTTGGCAGGCAGGTATTCAGGCCCAAGTGCGAGAATTGCAATGAATGCAAATCGCTGAGAATCCCTGTAAAAGATTACAAACCAAACCGAAGCCAGGCACGAAATTTCAAAGCAAATCATGGTCGCATCAGTTTGGAGATACAAGAACCAGCCCTCACCGATGAAATCATGGATCTTTATGACAGATTTCATGCGGAAAGATCATACTCCAGAGATTGGCCCGCCAAGGAAGATGAAGATGCGTTTTCCTTTGATTGCTCCTTTTTAGATAACCCCTTTCCTGTCGAGCAATGGATGTATCGAGAAAATGGCAGACTATGCGGTGTGGGTTATGTCGATGGTCTTAAATGCGGGTTATCAGCGATCTATTTTTTTCATGACCCAAACTTTTATTCCCATGGCATCGGAATTTGGAATGTAATGAGCTTGATAAACGAGGCAAAACGAAGAGGTTTGCCCCATGTTTATATGGGATATTATGTCAAAGGTTGCCAATCTCTCGAATACAAAGCAGGATTCAAGCCCAACGAAATACTTTCCCTTTCAGGAAAATGGGTACCCTACAGTTAAGAGAATAAGGCTTAAATTAAGTTGTAGAAATAATGACCAGGGACAATAGTTTTTACAGTAAAAAGTTCACTAATTCTTCACACCCAACCCCCCGTGACAATAAAATTCACTTTTCTTTAAAAGTTCCAATTCTTATTACTTGATATCAGTCGTTGGTAATATTAGGATAAATTAAAAGTAGCATGAAATAGGATTTCAAGTTACGAAGTTAAAAGGTACTCAACCAATCTGAGTTTAAGTATTCTGAGAAATGTTAATGGTTCGCTCTTTTTGAAAAGTTGTGTCTGTTTGATATTTCCAGAAAACAAGTGCAATAGAGGTGTTCATGTCTGGTGAAGTAATAGTTGAAACACGCAAGCTTACAAAAGTGTACCGCGATTTCTGGGGCCGTCAGAAGCATACCGCTCTGCGTGCTTTAAATCTCGAGATTAAAAAAGGTGAAATATTTGGATTGCTCGGGCCTAACGGGTCCGGTAAAACCACCACCATCAAACTGCTTTTAGGCCTGCTCTTCCCCACCGATGGTGAAGCCTTTGTGTTTGGTAAACCAGCAGCCGATGTCACCAAAAATGAACGCATTGGGTACCTGCCCGAAGAATCTTATCTCTACCGCTTCCTTAATGCTGAAGAGACATTGGATTTTTATGGCCGCTTATTCAACATGGACGCCAAGACCAGAAACGATCGTTCCAAAGAATGGATCGAGCGAGTTGGTTTAACATCCAACCGCAAACGCATTTTAAAAGAGTACTCAAAAGGAATGAGGCAAAGAATAGGTTTGGCGCAGGCCATGATCAACGATCCGGATTTAGTTATTCTGGATGAACCCACTTCTGGTTTGGATCCCCTAGGCGCCCGCTGGATGAAAAACCTGATTGTCGAACTTCGCGATCAAGGCAAAACAGTGATCATGTGCAGCCATCGATTGGAAGATGTCCAAGATATTTGTGATCGAATTGCCATTCTAAATTTAGGCGAGTTGCAAGCTTATGGAAATGTGAAAGAACTCTTGCAAGATGTAAACCGTTTGGAACTACGAGCGAGCGGTTTGCAAATCAATGATAATTTACGCAGAGAACTAAACGAAGTGCTTACGCGGCATGGCGGAAAGTTGGATTCCCTAGGGCACCCCACAACTACCCTTGAAGATTACTTCCTTCAGATTGTGGAAGAAAGCAAAGCTCATCCTGGCAGAAGGTTTTTGCCTTCTGATGTTAAAACAAAATAACCTCAACATTTCGCTTGGGTATAGCAAAAGGAAAAGTCGGAGCTTTTGAAACATGGATTCCTTTATATTTGCAACATTGTTCGTTGAACGCGATCCGTTATCCTGGGTAGATGTACCTGCGGGTATCATTCAATGGGTACAAAGTGTGGGCGGATTTGCCTGCCTAGGTCTGCTGTTATGGCTGGTGTTTGGATGGATGCGAACTTCGGTGGTCGAGAAAAATCGCTTACCTGCTTGGAAGAAAATCATTTTCAGTGTTTTGGCAGGCTCTGGGTTGATTCTGTTTGTAATAGCCATCGGATTACGGTTTACAAGTGCAAACAAATATGAGGCTTTGCAAAATTCAAAATTCCTCGATAACCTTCAGGTTCTTGCAAGTGCACTTTGCCTTGGCGCAATCTTCTTCCCCTTTATCTGCAATATACCGAGGTTCAGCCTAAGGCGAATCTTCGGCTTAGCCAAATTAAGCTTCCAAGAGGCTCTACGCAGAAAGGTTGTTTACGCCTTTGCTGCCCTCCTTCTAATATTCCTATTTGCAAGCTGGTTCATCCCCTACAAACCCGAAGATCAGGTTCGAAGTTATGTGCAGGTTGTTTACTGGGCGATGTCGCCTTTGTTTCTATTAACCTCATCATTGCTTGCAGCCTTCAGCATACCCTCAGATATAAAAAGCCAAACCATCCACACGATTGTCACCAAGCCTGTAGAAAGATTTGAAATCATTGTTGGAAGGTTTTTAGGTTTCACCGCATTAATGACGGTAATTTTATTCGTAATGACCGCAACAAGCTTGCTCTATGTAATACGAGGAATCGATCCTGCTGCAGCATCTGAAAGTTTAAAAGCTCGCGTTCCGCTGTATGGCGAGCTGAGTTTTTTAAACACAGAAAACGACAAAAAAGGCGATAATGTCGGCCGTGAGTGGGAATATCGAAGTTACATCGCAGGGCCTGGCATGGGTGGAAAAGGCACTGCAACTGCAATCTGGACTTTTCCTTATCCGCCATCAAATCTTTCAGACCGAGAAAAGGTTCGCGCAGAATTCACCTTCGACATTTACCGCACCACCAAAGGTCGTGAAAACCGAGGCGTTGCTTGCTCTTTCACTTTTCAAACTTGGCGTTACCGAGAAGGCGATGACAAAATCTATGAGCGCGAAAAAAGGCAGGCACTGCTAAACCGTAACGGGAAATCCGATGCCCAGATCGAAAATGAACTCGCTGAAAAGTATGGGTATTATGTTTACCCCAGCAAGCCCATCTTCGATTACCAGACTCTTTCCTTGGATATTCCTGCGGGGTTGTTCAAGAATGCCAACACTCCTGACACTAATCGAGCCACCGAGCTGCGTAGCTCCAATAGACCAACCGAACCCATCAAAGTTAAAGTGATTTGCCTAGACCCAACGCAATACATTGGTATGGCAAAATACGATTTGTACTTCCGTGCAGATGATCCAGACTCCACCAATGAAAAACTTTGGTTCTCGCTGAACTTCTTCAAAGGTTCAATGGGACTTTGGCTGCGCATGTGCTTGGTTACTGGAATAGCAGTTTGCCTTAGCACCTATCTTACTGGTGTAATCAGCCTGCTTTTCACCATGATTTTATACATGGGTGGATTAGTTCAAGAGTTTATTCAGCAAGTTGCAATGGGGGTAAACCCCGGCGGCGGCCCTGTTGAATCTCTCTTCAGATTAGTCCGCAGAGAAAATATGGCTGCGCCTTTGGAACAAACAACTGCAAACCAAATAGCCACGACCAGTGATGTTTTCTTCCGCTGGATAATTCGCAGGTTGCTGGATATAATTCCAGATGTGGAGAGGTTGGACTTCACGGTATTTGTTGCTGAAGGTTTCGATATATCCGGAACCCAGATAATATTAAACGCAATTATTCTGGTGGGTTATCTGACTCCGTGGGCAATACTGGCGTATTTCCTGTTGCGATGGCGCGAAATCGCTTCTTCTTAATTATTGATACCCTGTTTCTTCTTTCAGGTTAGAGGTGTAGCATGGCAAGTCCCTTTCAAAAACAGGCAAGAGATCGAAAGTTCGTTTATATCGGACTTATCATTGTTTTGTTTACCTTCGCATGGTTCTGGCGGCATTACAACATTGATGCCCAGGCAAGCAAACTTGCGATCCGGGAAATCAATCGAGGTGATGTAGAACTTTCTGGTTCTGTAATCCGACTTACGCTCACCGGTTCTAGGGGCCTTGCAACCTGCGCACTTTGGATTTCTGCAATCGATAAACAAAAGAAGAACCAATGGAACGAACTCGAATTATTGGTTCGTTCGTTAACCAAATTGCAACCTTACTTTATAACACCATGGTTATTTCAAAGCTGGAATCTTGCTTATAATGTATCAGTAGAATCAGACCGAATCAGAGACAAATACTTTTATGTGACCCGAGGTATCGAACTGCTTGCGGAAGGCGAAAAGCAAAACCGCAACCATCCCGACCTTCGCTTCAACATTGGTTTTTACAACCAGCATAAGATTTGCCAAAGCGATGAGACCAACACCTTAAGATCGATCTTTCAACTAAGCTGTATCCCCCCAAGCGAACGCGACCCTTCCCGCTTCAGGGTGTTTACTGATGAAGGCAAGGAACTACGCTGGGCCGAATTTGCATCCTACCTTGCAGAGAACCCCACCAATCAAACCATGAAGGGCCGTATCGAAAAAGCGATGCGCGAGTTCGACAATTTCAGCAAGGATCACCCCCAGTTGGTGCGCAGGTTGCGTGATGGTATCCGCAGAGAAACAAAGTTTGAACAGGCAAGGCAGTTTTCGTGCGAATCAGTCGATGCGGTGATTGGTTTTCTATCCGATAATCAAGTAGTGCCCTCGCTATTCGAAGATACGCCACCAGCGCCTCCCAATGCATGGGAAGCGAAGAAAGATAAGTTAAAACCAGTGGAACAAAGGTTCCCCGTGTTGCCCGCCCCTAGGCGCGTTGAGAAGCCCCAGGTCGAATTTTTACCCGGCGAGTTAACCCATGAATCTCGTTTGGGTGATGATTTTGACGCTTACGCAAACGCCCGTGCTTGGTACTCTTATTCGCAAGAGCCGATTCCCCCTGCAGATGTATTGCCCGGCTCCACCCAGCCTGTGGTCGATAGAAACCTGCAACGCAAACCAAAGAACATTGCGACACTTATTTTCAGAAATTACCCTGCCCGTGCTCAAAGTTACATAGGCGAAAGATTACAGCAGGAAGGCTGGTTCGATGATTCAGGCTGGAGAATCTATGGCTGGTTCGAAGGGGATAATTTTAGTGATGGCACCCCTGCCCTCATCGGGAATGGTCGCGACAAATGGTCGCTTAAAGCATGGGAAGATGCAGCCCGCATGTGGCAAGATCATGCCGAGCAAAACCACATGATGTTTAAATCTGCTGAAGATGAAGCAGTTAAGCGAAAGCTAGCTGCTGAGTTCAGAAAAGCTGTGAACATTGGTGAGAACGATCAGCCTCCGACCTTGCGCGAAGACAAAATGTCGCCCGAAGAAAAAGAGCGCTATCAAGCAGCATGGTTCATCAAGGAACTCGATGTGTATAAAAACATGAGCAATTTCACGCATCATTATGTGCGCTCTAGGGCCGAAGCTCAACCTGCGACCATGAATTGTAGAAAACAATTCTTCGAAGCAGAAACCGAAAGGCTTCATGATAACCCCAGAACTGCTCTCGAAATCTATCGCAGAAAAGAATCAACATCTGATTGGAAAGAAAAGGTTCTTCTTACCACCAAACGCATTGGAGACAAGGATCTCCGTGTTTTGACTGAATTTGGGCTGGATTCCTCCACTCAAGAAAGCTCTTACGAAGTGCAATTCCGTTACTTAAACCTTTTCGATCGTGAAGAAGGCCAGTTGATCAAGCAGCAAATTTTGCAAAGATTGCAGCAGCTTGAATTCGCAAGCCTAGCTGTTTCCCACGCGGGGCTTTTCCCAGGTGTGATCCCCACTTGGTTGCCGATTGTTTCACTTATTTCACCCCGACCTTTCCAAGATGTTGATTTGATTCCTGGGCCATTTGATGGCAAAGATGATCAAGGTAAACCTCTTATCGAAGACCATGTTATCAGCACCTTCATGTCACGAAAAAACCTGACTCCTAAGAAGCCTCAAAATACTGTAACCACAGAACCACCGTTAATGACCGAACCCAAGAAAGACTTGCCATCCAAGCCTTGATTGCACCAAGTTAAACAAACCATGAATAAAACCATCCTATGCGTACTCGCACACCCTGATGATGCAGAGTTTTTATGTGCCGGTACTCTAGCAAGGTTGGTAAAGGATAAAGGGTTTAAAGTACACATTGCAACCATGACTGCGGGGGATTGCGGGTCTGCAACGCTCGGCCCCGAAGAGATATCAGGTATACGAAAAAAAGAAGGAGCAATCGCTGCTTCAATAATCCAAGGCCAGTATCATTGCATCGAAGAAAAAGACCTGCTTGTATTTTACTCTCATGCACCACTTCTAAAAGTTACCCGTCTCATTCGTGAAGTGAATCCCGCTATTATTCTTACCCATAGCCCCTCCGACTATATGATGGATCACGAGCAAACAAGCGTGATCGTTAGGGCCGCTGCTTTTTGTGCCCCCATCCCAAACTTTGACCCCTCGCCCACAATTAAACCCACCGCCCACATCCCACATTTGTATTATTGCGACCCGATCGAAGGGGTAGACCCCATGGGTAATAAAGTCGTGCCTCAATTCCTGATCGACATCACCTCAACCATTGAAACAAAAGCGCAAATGCTTGCTGCCCATGCGAGCCAGCGCGATTGGCTTTTAAAACATCATGGCATGGATCAATACCTTATTTCGATGCGCAACTTCGCTGCCCATCAAGGGAAAGAAATAGGCGTGCAGGCTGCAGAAGGGTTTAGACAGCATCTAGGCCATAGCTATCCACAGGATAATATCCTTGAAAGCCTGCTTGGCTCTTAGTGATAATTATTGCAGAAGGGTGCAACTCTAGTGCGGACCTTTTCTAAAGCTTGATCATCCAACAGATAACCCAACCTAGTGCGCTGGTAAAGAAAATCATCAGGCAGACGGGCCATCTCAAAATCCCTGTGAAATGCAAACTCGCACATGAGGTCTGGTAATTGAGGATCGATTCTTTCAGCTAACATCTTGTTTTCCAAACAATATTGCGCGACAAGGCCCGCTCTTTTTCCATAACGATTCAGCAAATGCATTGCATCAATCGTATTCAATCCATACTTCCAGCCTAGCTCTTTGATGCCATTGGCTTCAAACCCTTTGCGTTTGATCGCAAAGCCACCCGGAAGAAGGGCATTCATGGTAGTGCAACGATTGTGATTACCTAATTTTTTACAAAGGGCATTAGTGATATCTTCCGCCATGGCTCGGAAGGTGGTGTATTTCCCACCAACAGCGGAAAACATGCCACTGTTTCCGAGATGCAACTTGAACTCTCTGGATCGTGAGGAAGGTGATGCTTCAGCATTGAACAAAGGTCGTAACCCTGCAAAAGACTGTATAACTTCTGGTTTTACAGCAGGTTTCAAGAAGTGAGAGAATCCTTCGACGAGGTAATTAATATCCTCTGCAGTTGCAGAAACTTTACCCAATTGCCCATCCCACTCGGTATCCGTAGTGCCAACGAGAGTTCGATTAAGCCAAGGAATGATAAAGAAAACTCTGCCATCTTTAGGGTGCAAAAGCAGCATTGCAGTATTCAAGCCAACATCACTCAAGATAATGTGAACGCCCTTGGTAGGTTTAACAAGATCGGGGCCGGTCTCGCCCGCAAGTTTTCTGACTTGGTCGGACCAAGGCCCGGTGGCATTCAGCACTACTTTAGATTCGCATTCAAGTTGCTCGCCAGTCAAGCAATCACGCATTTGAATTCTAGAAAGTCTTCCTGGAAAAAGATCCAACGCAGTTACTTCAAGATGATTGGCAACTGCTGCCCCACTTTGACTGGCTGCCTCGATAACTTCGATGCAAAGTCTGGAGTCATCCATTTGGGCATCAAAGTATTGCAGGCAAAGCGGTGGGAATTTCGCCCATGGGATGTTTTCTTTTCGCAGGTCAAAAGGGGTGATGGTTTTGCTATGGGCGATGTTGGCAAACCCAGCTAGCACATCATATAACTTCAGGCCTACGCGCCATTTCCAACCAGGCACTCGAGAATCTGCGTATACAGGCAACAAAAAGGGCAATGGTTTGACCAGATGCGGAGCGTTTCGCAATAATCTGCCACGCTCTTGCAGCGATTCATAAACCAAACCTATCTGACCATGCTCAAGGTAGCGTAACCCGCCATGAACCAGCTTGGATGAAATCCCCGAGGTGCCCGATGCAAAGTCTTTTTTTTCCACCAGTGCAACTTTCAAACCACGGGTTGCAGCATCATGTGCAACGCCCGCGCCAGTTATTCCTCCGCCAATCACCAAAAGGTCAAACTGCCTATTGGCGAACAAAGTCAATTCGTTTCGCATGAGTGTTATTTTGCCCAAGACAATAAAATTAACAATACCAACTCATGGTGGATTCATACATAACTATGGGTTATGATGTAAAGAGATGAGTCTGAGAAAATCCCACGACTTTGGTAAAAGTCAGCCCTTAAGTACACAAAACCTAGGTTACTTAATGCAGCAATACTGGCTTAGTGAACCCGGACAGCAAACAAAAGGCCCATTCTCTTTATCCCATTTGGAAGAGTTGGCAAAGAATAACAGTGTATCGCCACGGGCGAAAGTATGTTTGGTTGGGAACTCCGATTGGATTGATTTAAAAAGAATCACGAACCCCGCCCCAAAGCCTGGTTTAATCCAACCACCCCCCGGCCAAGGTTCTGGAACTCATGCTGCTTATATTGCTCCGCCTGCACTGCCTCCATCCGCATCAACTAATAAAATCCCACCTTCGATTACCCCGCCACAAATTCCAACTTTAACCAACACCAATACCCAAGCGCGTACAGTGCCGATCATTGCAATATTTGGTCTTATGCTTGGGCTTTTTTTACTGTTGCTCTCTGGATCGATGATATTTCTATTTGGGATAAAAAGTGAACCGTCATTACCCAATGAAAAAAAAGAGGTGCCAGTAAATGTTGCAAAAGGAGAAGAGACAAAAAAAGCAGCACCTGTAAACAAGGAAAAAGTCGCAGTTGCATCCTTAGTTCACAGACAAAAAGTTTGGGAACTTAAAAACGAAGTACTGAAAAAAACAGTTACTCTGCTGAGTAGCAACGAAGCAAACACTGCCTTGGCGGATTTGGCAAACCTTGCGAAGGAACCCGCAGAGGAAAAAGTGAGGCTGTTTTTGTATGAAAGGCGCGGGCAGGGATTACTGAAAAAAGCATCAGAACTGTTAAAGGACTTACCACCTGAGGCGTTGGAAGAATTCAAAAAGATCATCCCTGAAGACCAACCCCCTGAGAATAGTGTGCTCGACTGGCTCACTCATGAGTCGCTTGCGGATTTCGGGTATCTTTTAAAAATTTGGCAAGAACAAGGGAAAGCCCCCTTAAAGGGTAATCCCGAGGTGGCTTCTTTGTTGAAAGGATTAAAGGAAAAGCCCTTATCTACTCAAGGAGTCGATGCTGAAAAAAGCTCCAATCAATCGATCAAACTGAAGCTTTATGGTTCCTCCTTTGAAGAAAAAATAAGATACGACGAAAATAACAATGCTGCCTTCTCGTCCTCATTCCAAGCTTTATGCAAGGAAGTCGGGAGAAAAGAAGCGACCTCATGCGACTCAACATTTTCGATCCGCACCGATGGGAAACTTGAAGCCAATTTCATGCCTGCATTAAAAACCTTTGCAACGAATGCCAACAGAACCATCTGGGTATCCCCCATCTTTCATGATTCCCCAAACGCTGCAGCAGCGTTGATAGTAAAAAACCCATCTGAGCCCTCTGCCAACATGATTGGTACAGCTGTACCCGGAAACCAAAAGCTTCCCCTTCAAGAACTTTTTTCAAAACTCGCACCCTCCGTCCCACTCATTATAAACCCCGGTGTATCAACCGGATCAGGCTTTCTTGTGAGCTTCAAAAACCGATATTATGTGATCACCAACAGGCATGTAGTTGATGGTGCCAAGCAAAAAGGCGTGAATGTAAAGTTCTTTACGGGCGATAAAAACGATGCTGAAAAAAGCTTTGATATCAACCCTTCTATCGCTCGTATCATTGATGTTCACCCAACTGCAGACCTGGCATTAATTGATGTGCATGGCGCCCGCAATATGTTGGAAGAACAATCCATCAAACCCGTGCCACTGCCGCCAAAAAAACATACTCCCCAAGTGGGTGAAAATGTTTTTGCGATCGGGCATCCCGGAGGGGGAAATAAAATTCTAACCCGAACCCTCAGCAATGGCATCATTTCCGCAGTGGGAAGAAAAATGATGAATGCCATCTTTTTGCAGGTAACAGTGCCATTAAATCCGGGCAATAGCGGCGGGCCTCTTTTCGACGATTTTGGCAGGGTAATTGGCGTCAACACATTCATCATAAGAAAAAGCGCGGACAAGGCGGGAATAGCCCTCGAAGCACTAAACTTTTCCCTTGAAATATCTCATGTTTATGAATTACTTGAAAGAAATCATGACAACCTTGCAATGAATCAGAATGATGATGCAAATCAAAATGATCAGGCTGCTGCAACTAAAAAGATGAACCCTGCAATCGCCTTACTTACTGATAAAGGAGGGTATAAGTTTCTCAATGGCACGCTGGCGAAAAGCTCTCAATCTTTTAACCTTGGGCCGGGGGGTTCAAGAGTCATCGAATTTGATTCCGGTAAAAGCCCCAACCTGATTATTACAGCGGCTTGCGTGGGATCTGAAGATATCGACCTTGCAGTTATCGATAAAAACAATGAACAACTTGCCCTTGAAGATGATGTGGGCGATGCTCCTTCCATTCCATTCCGCAACAAAGAGCCCGGAATGCATTCGCTGATTGTTTTTAACCCAACCGACAAGCCCACTTTTGTTTCGATCGCTTTCTTAGCAAAATAGCTTATTTCTTCGATAACATTGCAGTTAATTTTGCTCCCAACGCATCAATTCGCTTCTTGCATTCTTCCCTTGCAGCAGTAAAACCAACCACTGTTGGCTTGCTCGTTTTTAAATAATCCATGATTACTGCTTCTGCCGCCATATATTCCGCACAAGCATTGGCAACAAGTGATGCGGTGCCATGAGGGATGGTGGTTACGCCGTTTCTATCAGCATGAATTATGTCACCGGGAAAAATGGTGACGCCGCCAACATGAACGCCAACGCCAATATCCAAGATTTGGCAATAGCCGTGAGCGCAGGCGGTCCCCGAAGTAAAAACAGGGAAATCAATTGCAGCAACCTGATCGAGATCACGACCTGTTCCACTAGTAATCAAGCCAGCGGCACCAAAAGTTTTATAGGTGGTGCACATGACTTCGCCAAAAGTTGCAGATGCGGATGGTTCGTCAAGATCTTGAAAAACAACCACTGCGGGCCCGGGAAACTTTTTAAAGTCTTCGAGTTGCCCAGAAAGCCCGGCATATACATTCCCGCCCCTTGGTGGCGCAGCAGACCGAAAGGTTGCGGTGCTGGCATAACCAACCATTGGGGGAAGAGAGGGGAAACATGCCTGAATTCGTTTATCCATATAGCCTGAAGATCTGGGTCTTAAATCAAGCAACTCGACCACATTACAAATGGTGGGCGTGTCATATTT
>Ga0209086_10001254_pt1 | contig 20809 bp, 20 predicted proteins | sample M_130207_XF_Meta_FD_187312 | JGI IMG/M metagenome (GOLD analysis project Ga0209086, IMG submission 187312) | Freshwater microbial communities from Lake Montjoie, Canada to study carbon cycling - M_130207_XF_MetaG (SPAdes) (version 2) | ecosystem: Environmental > Aquatic > Freshwater > Lake... | reverse complement strand
TTAGATACTGCATCTTCTCGGGCATAGCTATATACAGAGCAATCACCTGCTCTATATCTAGGAATTCACACATCTGCCCTATCAAGGCAGCACTAAAGTTGGAGATGAAAGTGGTGCCGGGCGCAAGCGCAAGCGCAGCAGTAGCAGTAGCCGCAGGACAGCCTTTGATACACAAGAATGCTTGATATTTTCCAGACCACATCAAATCTTCATCGGGTGTAAACTTGTGTTTGCAGCTCCCGCAAACAGGACTGGATGAGTGGAGTGCGTCCATCATATGTTTTTTTTTTAACGCAGTAGCACAGGCAGTAGCACAGGCAGTAGCACAGGCAGTAGCAGGCACAGTAGCACAGGCAACAGTAAGCGACATTTTCGTATTTTTATCTTTTGTTGGCAATAATACCTTATTATTTTCAAATACTTTTTAAAATCAATTTTTTGCAAAATTCGTATACTTTTTTATTTTCACCCTTTTTTACCTATATATGTATATGGATACCCCAAAAAAAAACCAAGGATTTTTAAAAAACTTATTCAAAGTATTTACAAGAAAAAATAAAAAAAAAACTCTACCATCCGCAGTAGCCGAAACACCAAAATCAGCCTCGGCCACATATGAACCAGCAACAGCCTCAACTAATGTTTTATCTGTAATTCCAGAAGCAGATTCACCAAAAACAAAAACCGTACGCACCTTAGCTAACAAATGGCTTACTACTACTAGAAAATATAACACACAAAAATCTAAAAAATATCAATCCATTTGTCCAGATTCTGGCGTATGTATTGCGTTAGGCATCTTTGCTGATGAAATTAAAATTTTTTTTAATGGATTTACGTCATTTGATTATGTTGATGATGCATATGTCATAGAAAATGGTAAGAATAGTTTTATTACTGAAATTAAATATGTTAAATACGGATATAAAGCTTATGCCGTTTTAAAATCAACATTTGAAACTGATAATTTTGGTAGACGTATAATGCCTGATAATTTACTATATGAATATTTAGTAGGAGAATTTATAAATAAACAAAATAAAATATTTCCTTGTTTTTTAGAGACTTATGGTTTATTTAAACGTGATGACCGTAAACAAAATTTAAAGTTATTAGAAAAAGTACAAAAATATGATTTTAAAACAGCGTGTGAATCTTATCATAATTTATCCTTATTAATTCAACATTTAAATAATGTTGAAACATTAGATCATAAAATGATGAATGATACAACATTTATAGAAACCGAATTATTATATATATTATTTCAAATTTATATTCCATTGGATAAAATGAAGGAAAATTTTACACACTATGATTTACATCCAAGCAATGTGTTAGTATATGAACCAAAAAAAGGCAAATATATTGAATACGTTTATTATTTTGAAAACAATGTTACCGTGCGGTTTAAAAGTAGGTTTATTGCCAAGATCATTGATTACGGCAGATGTTTTTTTAAGGATACTTTCTACAGTAGTAATGCTATTCGTATTAAGGTTAATCAAATATGTGGTAAGATATACGGATATGATAGAGGGTTTTCTTTTTTTTATATGCCGGAGAATAAGGAGGATGCGGATGCATATTTACTCAAATATTCCTGGCTTACTCCACAAAAAAAAAATATAAGTCATGATTTGATGTTATTAAATCACATCATAAAGAACAAAAAAATTATTCACCCATTGTTTTTACCTGACGAATCTGACTTAATATATACACAATATATGGGAACGCCTGAAAATAGATCGGAATTCACAAAAAACAATAAAATAAATAATGTAACTGATGCGGCTAATCATTTTATTCATGAAGTGCAAAAACCAGAAGCAAAAGAGAAGAATGATAAGTTTTTTGCAGATAAGACTATGTTGGGAGAATTACATATTTTTATGGATAAACCAATGAAATATATACCAGCACAAGAATCAGAAGCATAGACATTTATTCCAGTGGCGATGCCCCGTGTTGCCCGTCCAGGATGGGTTTATAATCTGCCGTAGAAGGCTTACCGCTGGCGACAAATGGCACCATCTTCTCCACACACTCTTCTTCTAAAGTGCCCGACAAGATGACCGCGGCTTCCGCGGGACTAACCGTGGTTTTAGCACTGACTGGCTCGGTATAATTAAAACTCTGCATCTCTTTTAATTTACTAGACTCCGACGGCAAATAATGGCGGATGCCATAGGTACCCGTAGCTACACTGGCGGTTTTAATGAGCTGATAAGCTACCACAAAGCCTAAAACACCGACGACGGGATTGGTTTTCATAAAGATAACTGCCGAAATAAAGACGACGGCAACTTTTCCAAAAATCGTGTCAATGGGTTCAGCTAAAATCAGCGGGGTTTGGATATTGAAAATAATATACAAGACAAAAACTATACCTAAAACTAATTGCGATGGACTTTCAAAAAAGAGTTTATCAAAGGCTTGTTTAAAAGAGGGTGGCGACATATAACATAAGTAAAGACGAAAATTTACAAAAAATAAAATTGATTATTAAATAAAGAGAGATGAGGTAATACATATAAAATGCAACAAAATACAAGCGTAGCAGGCACAAGCGTAGCAGGCACGGGCACAAGCGTAGCAGGCACAAGCGTAGCAGGCACGGGCACAAGCGTAGCAGGCACAGGCGCAGGCACAGGCGCAGGCACAGGCACAAGCGTAGCAGGCACAAGCGTAAGCACCTATCTCGGACCGAACGGCTACACGATTTATAAAGACTGTTTGGAAAAACCCGATATACGCATTATCCGCGAAGAATTAAATGTGCGCCCCTATATCCCCAAATCGCCTATCCAAGCGCCAGCTTATCCCGTCTTTCGCGAAAATGAGCAGAAATTCTTCTTGCCCCGCTATTATGGTTTAAAAAATTACGGCGCTCCCGAAGAAAATCGGTTGCCCCCCGGCACGGACATCCACGTACCTTTTGTCGGCGATTTACGCGATTATCAGCTTCATATTGTGGACGTGTATAAAAAAGCGGCAGCGGATGTTGGCGGTGGGCTCTTGGAAATTCCCTGCGGGCGCGGGAAAACCGTCATTGCTTTAAAAATCATCAGCGAAATGAAAAAGAAAACCTTGGTCATTGTCCATAAAGGCTTTTTACTAAATCAGTGGATTGAACGGATGACGCAATTCTTGCCAACGGCGCGCGTCGGGCGGATCCAAGGCCAAGTCATTGATATTGAAAACAAAGATATTGTCATTGGGATGCTCCAATCGTTGTCAATGAAAGAATACCCCGCGACGCTATTCCATTCGTTCGGTTTAACGATTGTCGATGAATGCCACCATATTTCGTCGGAAGTGTTTTGTCGGTCTTTACAGAAAATTATTACGGCGTATACGCTCGGTTTAAGCGCTACGATGAACCGTAAAGACGGGTTAACCAAAGTGTTTAAAATGTTTTTGGGAGAGATTGTTTACAGTGAAGAACGCGAAAACACCGACCAGGTGCTCGTGAAAGCCATTCAATACGAAGTGGATAATGCCGACTTTAACGAAATGTGTTATGATTATCGGGGCAATCCGGCGTATAGCACGATGATTTCTAAATTGTGTGCGTTCAGTCCGCGCAGCGAATTTCTGCTACAAGTGCTCACGAAAGAACTGGCGGTGGCAAAAGAAATCGGACTGCCAATGCAAGTGATGATTCTAGCCCACAATAAGAATTTGTTGACGTATTTACACGACGCGATCCACCATCGCGGAATAGCCACGGCAGGGTATTATGTCGGCGGGATGAAAGAAGCGGCCCTGAAAGCGAGCGAAACGTGTCAAGTGATTATTGCGACGTATGCAATGGCGGCCGAGGCGCTGGATATTAAAACGCTGACCACTTTAATTTTAGCTACGCCGAAAACGGATATTGTACAAGCGGTGGGTCGTATTTTGCGGGTTAAACACGAACGTCCAATGGTGATTGATCTGATTGATTCGCACGAAGTGTTTTTAAGCCAGTGGCAGAAACGCCGGAAATATTACACGAGCAATCATTATAAAATAATGCATACAAAAAGTGATTTGTATTCATCGGGAAAATGGACCTGCTTAGCAGGCACAAGCAAAGCAGGCACAAGCACAAGCAAAGCAGGCGCAGGCGCAGGCACAAGCAAAGCAGGCACAAGCGCAAAAAAAAGCGCAGGCACAAGCGCAAAAAAAAGCGCCGACATTGACGTAAGCGGATTAAACGGCAGTAACTTATTGACGAAAGGCGTCGCGGCGGCGGCTCGCTTAATTAATATGAACAAAAAAGAATATGCAGGCTCCGATAGTGCAGGCTCCGACTCCGACAGTGCAGGCTCCGACAGTGCCGACGAAGACGCAGATGAAAAAGTTCCCACGAATCCGCTTCTAAAAGGGCGCTGTTATATTTAACCCAAAAGAACGATATTACCACCCCTCTTTTTTTTACTATAACTACGCTTTTTGCTACAGCCACGTTGTTTCCAACTCTTCTTCCCGCCACCCCCCAAAGCAAGTAGAGTAGTTCCACCCCTCTTTTTTTTGCTATACCCATGTCGTTTGCTGTGCCCATGTCGTTTGCTGTGCCCACGTCGTTTGCTGTGCCCACGTCGTTTGCTACTCTTCCCGCCACCTCCCATTGCCATCGGCGCTCCTACATCATTTCCAAAACGCCCCTTTATACCTTCAGCGGTACATTCGGATGACCACGGCGCATAACTCCCCGCAAATTTGGCTACATCATTTGTATTATTAAAACCCATACTAGCTCCTCCTCCGACTTGATTGCTTGGAAAAACATTCGGGAGTTTGGCATAATTTGATGCGACCATTGGGCTACCGCTCGCCCCATCAAAGGACGATGGAGATAAAGGTAATGGACTACAGCCCCCTCGTAATTTTCTTGCCCTGCTACGTGATGTTCTGCTACGTGATTTTCTGCTACGTGATTTTCTTCCGCCTAGTTGTCCAAACATTATATATATAATAATAATATATATAATATTTAATAAATTGCTAATAATCTTCAGTGCTTGCGCTTTGATGACTTGCGCTTTGCTTACTTGCGCTTTGATGACTTGCGCTTTGCTCCACCACGCTTTGCACTTCGGCGCTTTGGTGACTTACGTTTTGCACTTCGGCGTTTTCCACCCCCCGCACAAGACCCGCGTGTGCGGTTTTTACCAGTTCGTTTGGCAGATCTACGTAATTTGCGTGCTCCACCGCTAAACGGTTCCGGTGATAACGCACCCATATTTCCTCCAGCCATACCAATTGGTGATGTTGCTGACATTTTATATATATACTCTTTATATTTTATTATTTAAAAATCTTAATTGGTTGCCATTTTTGGAAGCGTTTTAAATAGACGCATTCCATTAAAATTGTTTTTTCTAAATCTACAAATTTATCCAATTGTGTATTTTCAAATTCTTCTTCTTCATCACTTTCTTCTAATAAATCCAAATTCGTGTTTTCCTTAATATTCCGAAATAAACTATTCAAAAGCACGCTATATTTATAGGTCGGCACTACGGCTGTGCCGATTAATTTATTATCAGTGGGACTGTATAAATGGTAAGTATCTGCGGATAATGCAGCTTTCACCTTAAATATTTGTTTAGAGGGTAGTGTAGTTGTATTTACTTTTATGACGGGTTTATGCTCACCTCTACTAATAGCGGGTTTATGCTCACCTCTACTAATAGCGGGTTTATGCTCAGCCCTAGTAGCGGGTTTATGCTCACCGCTACTAATATCGGGTTTATGCTCAGCCCTAATAGCGGGTTTATGCTCACCGCCACCCTTTACCATATCTTTGTGCATTCTACCGATCCCATAAGTTCGGTAAGGCAGATCCGCCATCATTTGTTCCGCCTCTTCATAACTTGTCGTGATAACAGGCATACCAACAACTAATGACGCCGACGTATAGGCAACTTGTTCTATGTGCGTTTTAAATAAATCCAGTAATATCGTTTCTTGTAAATGCGTCTGCTTCATTTTTATGCCTTTATAATAATGAACTTGCTCACATGTGAAAAAATGTTGCTGATGATGTAAAAAATAGGTGCCATAGAGGATTGTACCTAAAGCCAATTGGTTTGAAAAAACCGAGGACATGACTTTAATATCGCTGTAATTTCCGCGTTCATTTAAAAGCACGAGCAAACATACATTATATTCGCGCCAATACGTATACCACACCAAAGCTTTCGGGCCCTTGGGAATAATATAATAAAGGGGAGCATAAACTTTCTTATGTAGTCGAGGTTCATAGGAAAGTTCTAAATCGGGTAAACGACTAAAGAGTTGTAATTTTTCTTCTTGGGTTAACATCTCGGATATATATTAAATAAACAGAATGACTTTATATTATTTTTGTATATATATTAAAACGTGTAAAACGGTCTAAAACGGAGTATATGTCGTATTATCATTGCCACTTAAAAAATCATTAGATGATGCGATGGCTGTATTCTTATTTTGCGTAAGGGGGGTGTTTTGTTTTAAATCATTTAAAAACGCCGACAACTCATCCGTCATAATTTGTTCTTCTTGCTTATTATTATTACTAGAGGATGATACTGTCTTTTCTTTTTTTTCTAACGTGGCAAAAATATCGCGGTACTGTTCATTCGGTTTATTTACTAAATCCTTTATTTTCGGGACGGTTAAATTATTCAATAAAAACATATATAAATGATGTATTAAAAAGATCAAAGTCAATGAAAGAATGGACCATTTTATTATGGAAAATCCCATATTATTATAAGACTTATATTCTTTAACTAAGCATAAAACGTATAATATATTATGAAATATTACAATTCAAAAAACTTAGAATGTCACTTTTTTGTTCGGCAGAAAGTATATGGTCGGTGCCTATCAGATGATTTGGCAAATAAAAATAATTATTTTGTAAGATCTCGCCGGTATTATCATACTCAAATATCCATTCTAACGGATTTGTCGGCGTTAATCTATAAACGTGTTGGATAATATATTCGGGCTGAGATTGTGGCGGGACCTGATACGATTCTTCGGACTCGGAGACAAACTCGCTGGCATCCAAGGTGACCGGAAAAGCACCTAACATGGTTTTGAGAACTGGTACGTCTTTTATGTGGACCCGAAAAATCTTATTTTCTTTAATATAAAAAATTCCAGCGGGCGTCCATAAACTATTTATATACCGTGTTTCGTAAAAATACGGCTCTAATTTCTGTTTTATTTCCTTGTATTCTTTAATTAAATAGGCATACACCCGCATTATATTAATATAAATAAACGCAAACCATTTAAACCTATTTTACATAAATATAATAACTAAAGTATGCAAGCACAGCAGATACAAGCACAAGCACAGCAGACACAAGCAAACGGCAACACCTCCATTGTTTTAATTGAATCCAACGGCACGGTTAAAACATTAAAGGCTAAAGATGTATCCTTAGATACTTTGTATAAGAAATGCGGGTTTCGTTCAAGTGAAGATTTTGCTCGCCAGCATACGTGGGAAGTTAAACTTGCTGGCGAAAAACATATTGTTTCGGCGTGGGCCAAGAAAGTCGGAAAGGCAAATTTTGAGAATAAATACGATTTTCCGCCGCCGATTGATACGGCGATGTTTTTCGGTATGTGTACCGTCGTGCGAACCGACGAACAAGGAAATTTAATTGGCTTAACGAAGGAGACGTGGGAGAAAATCTATGAGAAGTTGTTTGGAGGGTTTGAAGATTTGGGCGCGGAAGATGAATACAGCGCCGATGAACTGGAAGGAGTAGATCCGGCGTTAATAACCTCGCACGGGTACCTAAAGGATGATTTTGTTGTTTCAGATAAAGATTCAGAAGAAGAAGTTGCGCCGAGCAAAAAGCCTAGGCAACAAAAAAACCTAGACAACAAAAAGACTACGGCGAATAAAAAGACCGCGGCAAATAAAAAGACTACGGCGAATAAAAAGGCGGCAGCAGCAGCCGCGGTGGCGGTAGAACCCGAATCTGAAACCGAGTCTGAAAGCGAATTAGAAGAAGAAGTGTATACCTTCTCGGATGAGGAATAAACACATATACAAAGGTGCGTGGATGGGTTGTTACACCTTTTTAGTGGAGGCGAGCGAGCGAGCGGTTTGGCGCCACCTTTCCCAAAGGTGGTTATAAAATTGAAAAATATATTAAACACAAAATGTTTAATATATAAAAACGATGTCACATACAATTAAAAACCCGACTGAATTTCGCCAAAAGATAGGACAAGAATTCATCAATTTATCTTCACACTTTTCGCCGCTAATGGCCGAAAATATGGAACGCAGTATTTATAATCATTCGTTAAAAGATGCCGGTGAACGCCATATTGTAAGAAAATGGGACAATCCCTTTTTCGTACAACTCTATTTAGATCGGCTCCGCGCAGTTTACATTAATATTAAAGAATCAGCCGAATTTCGGGCCCGGTTGCTGTCCAAAGAAATTAAATCCCACGCGGTCGGAGGATTAACTCATCAGGATATGGCACCAGCGAAATGGCAGAAACTGATTGACGAAAAGAAAATCCGCGATGAAAATAAATACACGCCGAAATTAGAAGCGTCTACGGACAATTTCACTTGTCGCAAATGTAAATCTAAGAAATGCAGCTATTATCAGCTCCAAACGCGTTCCGCCGATGAACCGATGACGACCTTTGTGACGTGTTTGGATTGCGGCAGCCGGTGGAAGTGCTAGATACTTTTGGATACTTTTAGAAAAAGTATCGCAAAAATATGTGGGAAAAATTATACTTTTGGAAAATTATACTTTTAGAAAAAGTATCGCAAAAAATACGTGGGAAAAAGTATTTTACTTGCGCGTATACCTACGTTTCATATTTTTCTTTCGTTTAAATGTTTTATTATTATATTTTTTATTATTTCTATAATTTTTAGTCTTTTTTTTAATATACTTTTTAATACGGTTTGTATACTTCTTTTTGCTACCGCCTCCTTTTTCTACTACGACTTGTGCTTCTGGCAGTAATACAATTGAATAAGGGGTGCCGAGATTAAACATATTTGAAAACATATTATATGTTTTTTTCTCTTTATCACCATCAACCTTAACTATACCATTAAATTTAAAATTTTTAGATGTGTTTTTTTCATCAATCTCGTCTATAATATCTACTAAATTTATAGTAGGGTCAAAATTTATTGTTATCTCTTTCTTGGTAGTGTCTGTTGGCATAAGAGTTTTGGGTAAAAAAAGGGTTTCACTTATTTCTGGAAATAACAATTTTTCAGGGTAAGTTGTTTTATTTGGTGCTATTTTTTCATCATATTTATCTATTGAAGTTTCTGAACCTTCTACTATATTAAATCCTTTTATTAAAACACGTGCTTTTGGTTTTCCTGCATCTTTTAACCATTTTTTAAAGTTGTCATCATCTTCCTTATCGGGTTTAGGTTTTTTTTCTACATACTCGACATACTTTTTCCTAAATTCGTCATTGTTTCTTTGTATCTCCTTATTTTTTTGGTTTTTATCTTCTTCTCCCTTATCCTTTAATATAAGTGTGCCCTCTAAAGTTATTTTTAATTTGTTTTCAGTTGTATCCATAAAACATAACAAATAATTTTTATTATAATCTTTCGCTTGATCATTTGGTTCGCATTTAATCCCATTTTTAAAAAGCGTCGTAGAATAATCGGTATTTAAAAAATAGGTATTTTGTGGAAGAATGATTCCATTATTTTTATTCCGTGCTTTGCCAAAAGAATAGCCGGAACTTGAACTGGCGTGACCAAACACATTATAAATTTTACCATCTTTCTCCTGCCAATATTCATCTAAATCTTCATTAGAAGGTTCTTTCACCTGATTGGGATTTGTTTTTGCTCCTGCTGATAAATATAATAAGGTTAATAAGGATTTCATATATGCCTCCTTCTGTGCGGAGGGCTCTTTCGGTGCGGAGGGCTCTTTCGGTGCGGAGGACTCTTTCTGAGTGGATGCCTCCTTCTGCGCTTCTTCAAACGCCGTGAAAAAACTTGCGACGTGACCCAAAAACTCGGTATTATACTCGTTAATTCTTTTACAAATATCATTCTCATTGTCAATACCCCCGCCAGTTTGTAAATTTGTTTTTAATTTAACTAAATTTTTTTCCATATCATAATATTCATTCCCATCTTTTGTTATAAAATCATCTGTTATACCGCCGTGCGCAAATAGAAATAAATCCTTATTAGATTGGGCATAATATGCGGGGACAGCTTTTTGTAAATAAGTATATAAATAACCGTCCAAGGCTTTAAAATTTTGTGTGAATTTGGTATCATCTGTTGTTCTTATCTTTAAATCCACTGCTTTTTCTTCTTCTTTTTTTATTAAATCCTTATCCAACATCCGCATAAAAATCGCTAAGGTTAATGCTGCTCTTATTTTTTTGTCCTTATCTTTTTCATCACGTACAATTCCAGGCACAGCAGGCGCAGGCACAGCAGGCACAGCAGGTACAACCTCCTTTATTTTATTATTTATTTCCTCATATATTTCTTTCATATCATCCGTTTGAAAAAATTCATTCGGGATACATTTTAAAGACACGAGGGCACTCATTGTGCCGTTATTTGGATCTTTTCCGAAAATGAGTTCAAAACGTTTAGATATATCATAATTTATATCCTTATCTTTTGATTTTTGTAGCCAATCTTTAACTTTTTCCTTACCATTCCAAAAAGGTTGAAAAGACTTTATATCCTCGCCTTGTATAAGCCACGGGTTTGCATTTTGAATATCTTCAGTTGAAGCCGTTTTCCCCGATGGGATTGTCTGTGTTTCTACCTCCTCTAATTTTTTTAATAAATTAGCAACAATCTCTTGATAACTTTTCCCATCATTCCACCATTTCGTTCCGTCTTTAAAAGCAAAAAAAGGTAATAATTTTATTTTATTAATATCCCGATTACCAACGACATATTTACATCGCTCGTTATTATCCACGAGGAGTTTTATGGTCTGAAGCGCACAATAATTTTCAGAATTAACACAATTATCTGTATTATCATCTGGATCATCACACTCAGTTCCAGAACATTTCGGACTAAATTGGGCAGTGTTATCAAATACATCGCCTAAAAAAATCACTTTTTTATTGTCTGCCGGTGCTTTCGGTGCTGGTGCTGGCGCTTGTGCTGCTTGTGCTTTCGGTGCTGCTTGTGCTGGTGCGCCTGCGCAATATTCTTTAAATTTATCAAAATGTGTTTTAGGTGTCGTGCCTTCAAAATCAGAAATCAATAAGATTTTACTATTCTTAACAAATTCAGAAATATTATATGGGCTATTTTCTGATGGGGTGTGTTCTAGTACCTGCTGCTTTGCTTCTAATGCCTGCTTCGCTTCTAGTGCCTGCTTCTCTTTTTCTGCTAGTGCCTGCTTCGCTTGTTCTGCTTGTGCTTGTGATGTTGTTAGTGTTTTATTTTGGTTTAATACTGATGGTGTTACTGCTTTCTTTGCCGCTTCTTCCGCTTTCTCCTCCTCCTTCTCTTGCTGTTCCCCCGCAGCTATTTCTTCTTCACTTGCTACTCTATACAATTCTTCTCCTTTTGGTCCTGTTTCTTGTACTAATTCTATTGGCATACCATCTCTTTTACGACTTCTTCTTGTCATTGCTAATATAAGTAGAGTAAATAAAATTATATATTGTATATAAATTTATTTGTTTATTACAAACTATGCACAGTAGGTCACAAACTATGCACATTAGCTCACAGACTGTTCGGTAGATAGCGCATGACCTGATTCTCGTAGGTCGTGAATTTAAAGGCCGCATTATACCCTTCCACATAAATCGTATCCCCATTGTATACATTGTCGCACCCATATTCGCTCGTGCCACTTTTGCCATTAATTTTCACCGGCAATTTAATCATATTATTTTTATCGTTTAAGGTATAAAAATTCCATTTATCTCTCCGCGTAAATAAAGGTCGGCCCATTAAAGGCAAGATGGTTTCTTCGTCTTTGCCCCCGATGCGTGTCAGAATGCCGACCTGCCGATACTGCGCATCATCACAACCTTGCGTCGACACATTAATCGGAATTGAGCCACGAATATCCCCACCGCCCGTCATACAGCGGTCATCACGTAAAGGCGATTTATAAATATCAAAAAACACATCTTCGCCGACGCCCTTTTGGGGGACACCCTGGGGGACACCCCCACACCCCCATTTGTTAGGAGGGACATCCTGGGGGACATTCCCATACCCCCGTGCTGAGTGTTCCCTACGAACGGGGGTGTGGGGGTGTCCCCCATAATAAAGGATGACCCCGCCCACTAAAAATATAACACAAATAAACATTATAGTGACATTTTCAATACAAAATACGCCTGGGGGGCACCGTCTTGGCATTTATATATAATAATATATATTTATTTATTTTTTCCTGCTATAAAAACCTTCGGCACCTTTGGCGCCTTTGGCACCTTTGGCGCCTTTGGCCACTTCCATACCTTCCGGCTCGGCATCGCCTTTCATACCAAACCCTTTCAGCCGTTCTTGAATACCGTTCATTAAACCAGACATACCGCCAATGTCTAATCCACTTAAGACTGAACTGGCTTTATCCATAATCGGGGTTAATTTTTCAATATTGCCCATCAGTTTCTGTTGTTTTTCGGCAAGACGGCTGGTATCCGCGGTCATATTGCGAATCGCGTCTGAACTCAGGAGTTTGTCTAAATTGTCGTAGGCAGATTCTAAGGTGGCCGAATAATCTACTTTGGGTTTATGTCGTGGGGTATCGTCATCATCGTTCGCATTATAACGTGCCGGGTTTAATTGTTGCGCGAATGCTTCTTTTTTAGGCGGCGTGTCCAGCTCTCCGTTACTCGTAGTAATTTTTTCTCGTGTTTTAGCATCAATTTGTATGTCCGACGATGAAATGGGAGACTCTTCTTCTGCTTCTTCCATATTTTCGTTTCCTTCAATAACATTACCACTCGCATCTGTTTTAAGTTTGTTACCACTGGCATCTGTGGTGATTTTGTTACCACTCGCATCCATCGTCTCCATCCCTTCCATTCTATTGTTTCCCAACAGGCGGATCTGTACTAAAAAGAAAGTGCTCACCATCGCCGTCAACATGACAATAATCATATTTTTACTAAAGTAAGTCGTCAAAAAGCCGACAATAATAAAGAATGCTACAGCATCTAATTGTTTCATCATTAAATAACTAAACAAATTCATTACGGCAAAAAATAAAACCAGATACAAGGCATTACGACTTCGTAAGAGAGATTGTAAATCTGTTGTTTTTTTAGACCCCTTGCGTTTCATTTAGTATATATAATTATAACATAAAATAAAATACAACATAACATAAAAATGTGAATTGAATTTTATGTTATATATTTTTTTAGATATAGAGTTTGATGATATTCAGATTTTAAACCTTTTGGAGGACATGGATCTGTGTTTGTGTACGCTTTTTGAATGCTGATAACCCCCACGGTAATTTTTCCGGCTCTTTTTATTTATACGCTTACGCGTAGAACGCTTCTGCTTCTGCTTACGCGTATAACGTTTATTTGCATTACAACCGCAACTCGTCCCTTTAAATATATTTGTCAAAGCGGTCAGAACCATTGAAATATTATACTGTATAGAGAGAAAATTGTAAATATACGAAAATTGTAAATATACAAAATATTATTCGCATACTAAATATTTTTTTATTTGCTTAATCTCTCTTTGAATCTCTGGCTGGTCGGCTAAGGGAACCACTTTTAACAAGGTTTCTAATGCTTCCACTTGAAGTTGTTCCTTTTTAAAATAATCTTCATAAACCCGTAAGGCACTTTTCAAATAAGGATTTTCGCCAACACTTTTTTTGAGCATTTTATAATCTTCTAATAATTGACTTTTCTTTTCATCCAATTCCGTTAATACATTTTTTAGCATTTTATCCATGTTAGCAATACGCATACCGTCGCCACCGCCGTCCATTATATATTAAAATAGACATAGAATAATATATTAAAAATATAAACTTAAATAATAATAATAGTATGTCGTTGTCCACCGAAGAACCCCTTTTAACCGAAACCGAAGACCGTTTTGTCATGTTCCCGATTAAAGACGAGAGCATTTGGGCAATGTACAAAAAACAAGTTGAATGTTTTTGGCGCGCCGAAGAAGTGGATTTATCCAAAGATTTAGCGAGTTGGGCGACATTGACATCCGACGAGAAAAATTTCATTAAAGCCATTATTGCTTTTTTTGCCGCGTCCGACGGCATTGTGTTGGAAAATTTAGCCGTGCGATTTATGAGCGACGTCCAATTGTGCGAAGCCCGCGCGTTTTATGGTTTTCAGATTGCGATGGAAAACATCCACTCGGAAATGTATTCGCTTTTAATTGATACCTATATTCGGGACAAAGAAGAGAAAAATATATTATTTAAAGCCCTCCAGCATTATCCGTGCATTAAGAAAAAAGCCGATTGGACCCGGCAGTGGATTCATTCGGAGACGGCTTCGTTTGCCGCCCGGTTGTTGGCATTCGCGTGCGTGGAAGGCATCTTTTTTTCCGGGGCCTTTTGTGCGATTTTTTGGCTAAAGAAACGCGGCTTAATGCCCGGGTTGACTTTTAGCAATGAATTGATTTCGCGGGATGAAGCCTTGCACACCGAATTTGCGATTTTACTGTATAAAAAACTCGTGCATCCCTTGCCGGCGAGTTTAGTGCACGAGATTATTCGGGAAGCGGTGAAAATCGAACAAGAATTTATTTGTGAGGCGTTGCCGTGCCGTTTAATTGGCATGAACGCCCCGCAAATGGCGAAATATATTGAATTTGTAGCGGATCGGTTGGCGCTACAATTAGGCTACCCGAGCATTTATGGGGGGACGAATCCGTTTGATTTTATGGAATTGATTTCCATTGAAGGCAAGACGAATTTCTTTGAAAAAAGAGTGGGCGAGTATGCCTTGGCCACGAAAACGCAAGCGGGCGATGTCTTTGATTTCAATGCAGCGTTTTAAATGTTAAAAGGTGTAAAACAACTATATCACGGCAATCTTCGGCTGGACGCATTTATTTTTCAAGACATATTCTTTCACGGCGCTCTCGGTCGTGGTTTTGTAATCATATGGACAAGCGTGTTTTTCCGCGAGCCGATGAAGGGCGCAAAAGGTTTGCTGGCATTTACATTTGCCCGCTACGGTTTCTACCAACTGTAATTTCTTCTGACACGCAGCGCACTTCATTCTCTCTTTCTTTTGTTACTATTAGAAAAAATATAATAACAAAAAATTCAATTTTATTATAATATAAAAAATTATTCATTAGAATATATAAAAAAATGAAATCGTTAGCCGATATTACGAATGTTATGTATATCAATTTAGAAAGTCGGCCCGATCGGAAGAAACACGTCGAAGCACAGCTTAAAGGGGTCGGGTTTGCTCGTTATGAGCGATTCAATGCTATCCGAATGCCGAACGGCGATGGACGCATCGGGTGTAGTATGAGTCATATTAAATGTTTGGAAACGGCGAAAGCCCGTGGCGCGAGTCATTTGCTCATTTGCGAAGATGACACGACCTTTTTAGACCCGAACCTGTTTAAAACACAATTGAATGCTTTTTTGGCGAAAGGCTATGCGTGGGATGTCGTGCTGTTTGCGGGGAATAATGTACCGCCCTATAACCGCATTGATGATTCGTGTGTTCAAGTGTCGCGTTGTCAGACCACGACGTGCTATTTGGTGAAGGGGACGTATTTTGATACGTTGCTCGCGAATATGAAAGAAGGGATACGCTTATTAATGCAAAACCCTGCCCAACATATTGATTATGCGATTGATAAATATTGGTTTAGGCTCCAACAGAAAGACACGTGGATGCTCATTACACCGCTGTCCGTGATTCAGCGCGAAGATTATAGCGACATTGAACAACGGCGGACAAATTATGGCCGGTTAATGGTGGATTTGGATAAATGGGGGCTCCGACTTGGGGGTTAGCACCTGGGGGTTAGCACCCCCACACCCCCCTATTTGATAGATTTTTTTGTATATAGTATTAAAATTTATAGTATTACACCTTTGGACATTTATCAGCGTAGCAAGTAAAACGCCGATTATATAAAAAAATATAATATAAAAAAATATAATATATAATATATAAAATGAACTATAATGAATTATTAAAAGAATTAAATAAAACAAAAGCAGAGTTGAAAATATATAAGGATTTATTTTCTAAATTACCACCACAACAGCAAAGATACTTATTCATACCGCCTTTTAAAAATAATGAAATTAAACCCAGTATAAAACGTAATATATCTTTACCAGAAGTAATATTATTATCAAAAATAACATTACTTCCTATTCCTTTAAAAAGATATACCTCACTACCAATAATTAAATAAAACTTAAATAATTGTTATTATTAAATAATCGGCGTTTTACTTGCTACGCTGATAAATGTCCAAAGGTGTAAAAATTTATAGTATTAAAAATTTATAGTATTAAAAATTTATAGTATTAAAAATTTATAGTATTAAATTATAATATTAAAATCATATGATTTAATATTATTATAAATGCCCATAAATTCTCTCGCCGATATTAAACATATTTTTTATATTAATCTCGCTGAACGTAAGGATCGGAAAGAACACGTAGAAACCCAATTAACCAATGTTGGTTTTAACTCTTTTGAACGTTTTAATGCAATTAAACATAATAATGGGGCAATTGGCTGTAGTATGAGTCATCTACAATGTTTGAAAATAGCAAAAGAACGAAATTACGACCATATCTTTATTTGCGAAGATGATATTACGTTTTTAAAGCCGGCATTATTTCTTCAGCAGTTTAATAATTTTTGTACGCATCATCACGAATGGGATGTCGTATTAGTAGCCGGCAATAATTTTCTCCCCTATACACCAATGGATGATACTTGTATTCAAGTGAAGAATTGTCAAACGACAACGGGTTATATTGTAAAAAATCATTATTTTGATACATTGATTGATCATTTTAAAACAGGGTTATTGGGATTATTAAAAGAACCAAATAAACATATTATTTTTGCGCTGGACCAATATTGGAAAATATTACAAAAAAAAGACACTTGGTATTTAATTATACCTTTATCGGTTATACAAAAGGACGATTATAGTAATATTGAAAATAAATATGTAAATTATAGTAAAGGTATGCTAACTATTACTAAATAAAATATCTTTAAAAATAGTTCCATTATTAATAACCAATAAATTTTGTTTATAAACATCGTCCAAATGGTAACCGATGGCATAATCCTCCAAATATTCTTTTTCTATGAATGAGGTTTTTGGTAGCAAATGATTTACTGCATTATTTGATAAAAAGTAAAAACGGCCATTACAATATGTTGTTTTTTTTAATAATATATTTTTTGGTAATTCGTTGTGAATTATATAATATCGTGATATATGATCATTACAATGAATCGGATAACCTCCGTAATGAGTTTCTTTTTTTATGGTTAATACATTCATTAATGTTTTAAAAAAATCCGGTTTAATCAATTCTTGGTCATCATCGGTTTTAAATATATATTTAAATTTATAAGTAATGTTAATAGCATTAAACGCGGATATAACTTTATGCGGTAATGAATTATAATCATCTTTTGTTTTTACATATAAAATATGATTTTTATCATCAAATATAAATGCTTCATTTAGGTTTTCATCACCAATAATATGATAATAGATTAAGGTGGATGGTATATTTTTTAACCAATTATTTTTTTGATACTCTGCTTTATACTTGTATTTTTTACAGTTTAATATTAATAAGATATAATCTTGCTCTATCATTTTTTATATAAATAATGATGTAATATTTTTAAATATATATTTTTTAAATTCTATTATATGCTTAATCTTAAATTTATATTTTATATATATTAATTATATAATGCCCAAATGGAGTTCAAATACAGATAATTGCTGTACAGGAGGGGGAAGTACAACTGTTATAGTTAATTCCGTGACGGGTCCCACTGGACCAATCGGTCAATCATCCAGTTATTATCCTTATTTGGCAAATGAAGAAGATACAGTAGGCTACCCCGGAGATGCTCATATTCTTTGGGATAATTCAAGTAATAATATTACCTCTACCAAAATAAGTATTAGTCATTTGACTGATACGCCGACGGTTGATATTGAGATCTTCTTATCACTTATTGCTGACGGACAATTAATCATCATTCAAGATAAAATTGTATCAGATAATTATCAAAAATGGACTGTTACTGGAACACCGACTTTAGTTATAGTTGGACCAAACCGTTATTTGGAAGTACCCGTTACTTATTTATCCTCGGGTGGCACTCCACAATTTATTAATGAACAGCCAATTATATTAGCCATCATTGCAGCAGGTAAAAAAGGCGACACAGGTGCCACGGGTTATACCGGCGACACGGGTTATACTGGTTATACGGGTTACACCGGTTATACGGGTTATACAGGTGTCACAGGTTATACCGGCGACACGGGTTACACCGGTTATACCGGTTATACGGGTTATACAGGTGTCACAGGTTATACCGGCGACACGGGTTACACCGGTTATACCGGTTATACAGGTTATACGGGTTATACAGGTTATACCGGCGACACGGGTTATACTGGTTATACGGGTTACACCGGTTATACGGGTTATACAGGTGTCACAGGTTATACAGGTTACACGGGTTATACAGGTTACACGGGTTATACAGGTTATACAGGTTATACTGGTTATACTGGTTATACTGGCAGAACGGGTTATACAGGTTATACAGGTTTTACCGGTTACACGGGTTATACTGGCAGAACGGGTTATACGGGTTACACAGGTTATACAGGTGTAACAGGTTACACGGGTGCCACAGGTTATACTGGTTATACGGGCTACACTGGTGTTACGGGTTATACGGGTTATACGGGCGTGACAGGTGCGACAGGTGCTCCATATATTGGTCCAACTGGTTATACTGGTTATACTGGTTACACTGGTCCACAAGGAGCAATGGGTGCGGCGGCAGCAGCTTTTTTTAGTATACAAGCAACCAGCAGTTCTGTTCCGTTTTTAGGTAATACCGGCAATGTTGTAAAAACTAGTTCGGTGGTTACTGCTCCCGCCCTTATTGGAACTTATTCCAATGTGTTTAGTTCGCCTTATTTTTCCATTTTTGCACAGTCTGGTATAACACTCGATGCTAGTGGAACCGTTACTGTTTCGGTTAGCGGTACCTATTTAATTCAAGGTGTTTTGAATCTTACTTCGTCTAGAAATGGTCAGGGGGATGATTTTGCTTTACGTATTATAGATAAAAATGAAACTACTTTATGGGAAACCTATGCAGAAACTGCTCATACAACTTATACGTTGAACAATAGTACAGGTGCAGTGATTCCTTATTGCGTCGGTGCATCTTTTAATGCAGGAGATAATTTCACTTTGCAAATTGCTACACGTAACAATGGAACATCTTTCTCCGTCATGCCAAGCTCTACCTTAAATGTGTATAATTTAATAGTGGGTCCAACTGGTTATACGGGTGCCACAGGCTACACAGGTTATACCGGCTATACAGGATATACAGGCGCAACAGGTGTAACAGGTTATACAGGTTATACAGGTAGAACAGGTTATACAGGCTATACAGGTTATACAGGTGCCGTAGGCAGTACAGGTTATACAGGTTATACAGGTTATACAGGTAGAACAGGTTATACAGGCTATACAGGTTATACAGGTGCCGTAGGCAGTACAGGTTATACAGGTTATACAGGTTATACAGGTTATACAGGTGCCACAGGTTATACAGGTGCCACAGGTGCTACAGGTTTTACAGGATATACAGGCGCAACAGGTGTAACAGGTTATACAGGATATACAGGTGTAACAGGTGCCACAGGTGCTACAGGTTTTACAGGATATACAGGCGCAACAGGTGTAACAGGTTATACAGGATATACAGGTGTAACAGGATATACAGGCGCAACAGGTGTAACAGGATATACAGGTGCAACAGGTGCCACAGGTGCTACAGGTTATACAGGTTATACAGGTGTAACAGGTTATACAGGTGATACAGGTTATACCGGTTTTACAGGATATACAGGCGCAACAGGTGTAACAGGTTATACCGGTGTAACAGGTGAAACAGGATACACTGGTTATACAGGCTATACAGGCGCAACAGGTGTAACGGGTTATACAGGTGATACAGGTTATACCGGTTATACAGGCTATACCGGTGAAACTGGTTACACAGGCTATACTGGTGAAACGGGTTACACTGGCTATACAGGCGCAACGGGTTATACGGGTGATACAGGTTACACAGGCTATACAGGCTATACAGGCGCGACAGGTGAAACAGGTTACACTGGGGAAACTGGTTACACAGGCTACACAGGTGAAACGGGTTACACGGGTTATACAGGTGCGACAGGTGAAACGGGTTATACAGGTGATACAGGTTATACCGGTTATACAGGTGAAACGGGTTACACTGGTTATACAGGCTATACTGGTGAAACGGGTTACACTGGCTATACAGGCTATACAGGCGCAACAGGTGTAACAGGTTATACCGGTGTAACAGGTGAAACAGGCTACACAGGTGAAACGGGTTATACAGGCTATACAGGCGCAACAGGTGAAACGGGTTATACAGGTGATACAGGTTATACCGGTTATACAGGCTATACCGGTGAAACTGGTTACACAGGCTATACTGGTGAAACGGGTTACACTGGCTATACAGGCGCAACAGGTGT
>Ga0209086_10001253_pt1 | contig 20828 bp, 20 predicted proteins | sample M_130207_XF_Meta_FD_187312 | JGI IMG/M metagenome (GOLD analysis project Ga0209086, IMG submission 187312) | Freshwater microbial communities from Lake Montjoie, Canada to study carbon cycling - M_130207_XF_MetaG (SPAdes) (version 2) | ecosystem: Environmental > Aquatic > Freshwater > Lake... | reverse complement strand
TGTTCGAGCGATCGGCAACGGACCTGCACCACTTTCTTGAGCCGATGGGGTAGCGGCTTCACCACCGGCAACGGTAGGCGCCGTGGTTGTTGAGGAAACGCTATTGAGAACCACACCTGCAAGAAGTGCCAACGCGGCAATGCTGGCGACAGCACCGGCAAGCCGCAGCTGTGGACGTGACCGGCGTTCGGGCGAACTGGCTGCCGGGTCATGGAGTTGGGCTATCTGGTCCTGCCAGCGAGCCGCTACAGCGGGCGGGACAGGCCCATCGGGCCGTCGGGGCTGCAAAGTTTCACGCACGAATTGCTCATCATCAGGCCCTAAATCAGGGAAAAGCTCAGGGACATCGGCCATGCGGATTACTCACCTCCCGAGGCAGTTGGCTGTGGCGGTTCAGGCATGGGTGTGACGCTTTCGGTGCCGTCTCGGTTCCGAAGATGCTCAAGGAGTGGCAACAGGCGAGCCCGTCCTCGAAAGCAACGACTCTTGACCGTTCCTTCCGGAATGCCCAGTAGCTCAGCGGCATCTTCAATGCTGTATCCCAAGACATCGACTGCGACAACAGCTGCGCGCTGTTCGGGCGGAAGTTGCTCAAGTGCGGCGCGCACATCCAAGGAGATCAGTTGATCATCAATGCGGTCGTGTTGATCGGTAAAGGCTGGGTGATCAGTGAGGTCGAGTGCATTGCTGCGCGTCGGGCGCGATTTATTGCGACGCATGCGATCGATGCACGCATTCACCACAATGCGGTGGAGCCAGGTGGTCACTGCCGCGTCACCGCGATATTTGCTTGCTGCCCGAAAAGCAGAGATCAAAGCTTCTTGAACCGCATCTGATGCTTCGTGCGGATCACCCAAGGTGCGCATGGCGATAGCCCATAACCGGTCCTGATGGCGACGGACGAGTTCACCAAAGGCATCCGGATCGCCGTTGGTGTGGGCCGCCATGAGGGCTCGGTCATCAAGCTCGGAGAAGGCGGTGATGGGATCCACCGTTTCCTCCGATCTAGGCGTAATGGGAGTTCCTAGCCTAATGATTTTTGGCGGTGTGTCGGAACAGCCACAAGGGCGTTGCTGGCGTACCGTTTTTTTACAGGTCCCCCGTCGGGGAGTGGGAGGGGAAGCCCGCTGCCCGACGGGGGCCTTTTATGTTCTTCAGCTATGTTCTTCAGCCCGCGCGCGTTCTCGCGCTACGTCGACGGCGAGCTTTCCGCGGAAGCAGGCGGACCAGGTGGTGGCGATCCATCGGGCTCACTAAATGTTGCATTGAGTACTTGGAAGCCAAGAAAAACTAATCCGGCGACAAACACCAGGATGACCGCGACGATGAGTGCGCGAACGCCACGGCGTCGCAGTTGTTGTGAATTAATGGTGTGAATAGGACCGGTTGATCGACGACGATCGAGTCGCTGTGATGCAGTCGTGCCGGAATGTCCCAGAAAGCTGCGCAACGCTGCGCTGAGTTCACGCGCATTGTCGATGGGTCCTTCAGTGCCAAACGTCTCGCCTAACGCGCGACGGCAGATGCGATCAAGGCTCGCCGAAACGCCGGCGCGGGCTCGTCGAGGTGGCAAGACTCGACCCTTTTCTCGCTGAGCTGGGGACAAACCGGATGGGCTGTCTAGTGGCCAGCGACTGGTCAAACAGGCGTATAAAAGGGCGCCCAATTGGCGAACATCCACGAGGGCATCAGCCTGGCTGGCATTCCCCAAAACCCTTGCGACGCCTAGGTCGAGGACCGAAATTTCGCCTCCGGGAGCAATCAGAATATGGACCGGATCCAGGCGGGTGTGGAACAAGTTCTTGTCGTGGGCCACCGCCACCGATTCAGCCAGATCGGCGATCAAGTCCGCTGACTCGATGGCGTCTAAGGGACCTTCAACTAAGACATCTGCCAAGAGCTCAGCATCTACGTAGGAACTCACAATGTGTGCAACCGGTGCGTTGTCACCGATATCAAGAATGCGAATAAAACCTGCATCATCGACACCAACAGCTTCGCGCGCAGCATGGAGAGCATCAGCCGTTAATGGATGCGAGTGATCAAAAGTGCGCACCGTCACGGGCCGCAGTAAAAGCGTGTCTTCACCAAACCACACGAGACACCAATCGCGAGTGTTATCAAGAACTGCTTCGAGTCGATAGCGATCAGCGATCAGGTCACCGGGACCGACAAGGTGTTCGCTCATTTATTCATACGCAACGTTGGTAGGCGATCGCGAACAACGTTGGTGACGTCATTGATTTGTTCAATGTGCATGATGCGGGCCGCAACGATGTACGCACCAGCGCCGACGGCGTAAGCAATCAGCAATGCCAGCAGCAGGTCGATGCGACTTGATCCCAGGCCTCTAGTGACCAGCGAAAGGACAGCCCAGATAGCGATCCCGGCCAGTGCGGCAGCAATGAGCATCCGAACCAAGCCCCGGATGACACCAAAGGTAGGCAAGGGGCCCGTGGTGCGACTGAGGATTCGCCACGTGATGGGAACGGTTATTAAGTAGCTCAGTGAATACCCCAGCGCCAATGCCGGAACCTTCCAGCGCACATCAACCACCGAATACAGCGTGACGGCCGCCACGATGTTGATGAGGTTCATGCCGATATTGATCAGTGCGGGAGTTTTGGTGTTCTCGAAGGAATAGAAACCGCGAAGCAAAACATAAAAGACAGTAAAGGGAATCAGACCAAGCATGAAGGCTTGCAAGATCACACCGACAAAGCGCGCCTCGTCGGCAGATGCAGCACCAAAACTAAACAGCACTTGTGCCAGGTACGGACCACCAAGAAAGAGTGCGACAGCAGCCGGAACGATGACAGCACCGGCCATCAATGTCCCGTCACCAATATCGCGCGCCACATCGGATTTACGACCGGCAGCAACAGCTCGACTCATTTGCGGAAGTAAGAAGGTCACGATGGAAACCGTGATGATGGAGTGCGGCAACATGAAGAGTAAGTAGGCCCGCGAGTACGACGTAAATCCAGCAGCAGAAATTGCAGGATCTGCGGAAGCTAAGACGTTGGCCTTTGAGGCAAGTCGCGTGATAACCACGTAGGAAATCTGGTTAGTGAGAACGAACAGGAAGGTCCAACCCGCGAGGTAGCGGACCTTTCCCAGGCCCGCCCCAGCAAAATCAAATCGCGGACTCCAGCGGTATCCGGCACGCCTCATTACGGGAATGAGGACCCCCGCCTGGGCGGCAATTCCCAGGGTGGTGCCCAGTCCCAACAAGGCGATCTGGCCGCTGGTGATGCTGGCCGTGGTAGGGCTGTCTGACTGAACCACGCCCAGGAAGAGCAAGGCGGTGATGATCACTACGACGTTATTGACGATGGGCGCGTACATCGGCGCAGTGAATTGCTTGCGCGCGTTGAGCACCTGAGAAAACATCGCGAAGAGTCCGTAAAAAATGATTTGCGGAAGACAAAAACGCGCAAACAAGACCGCAGTATTGACATCATCGCTAGACCAGGCAGAGGGCCCGTAAATGCCAATGATGAGTGGCGCAAGGGCGACCACAAGAACAGTGACGCCGAGCAGGATGACGGCGACTAACGTCAGTAGCCGGTCGGCATAAATCTTGCCACCGTCGGTGTCGTCGCCCATGTGACGCACCAGTTGTGGAATGAAAATTGCGTTGAGTGCGCCACCAGCGATCAGGATGTAAATGATGTTAGGCACGGTGTTGGCCACCGAGTACGTGTCACCAAACACGCCAAAACCGATCGCCGCAACGATGGCGATATCGCGGACCATTCCGGTCAGCCGCGACGCGATCGTGCCAACAGCCATCGCGGCCGAAGATTGCGCCAGGTTGGGTTCGTCGCTGTCAGGAACAACAGGGGACTCGGTCACAGGCAGCTCTGACACAGGGGGCGCTGACTCGGTGAGGTCCGGGGCTGGGTGCTCCTGGCGTTCAGGTTCGAGTTCAGGTACGGGTTCGGGATTCTCGGCCGAGACCAGAGCCTGCGTCAGATCCGTGGTGCTTTCTTGATCCGGTCGCTGCGGCAGCGGCTGAAGTGGGATCGGAACCGTGGTGTCGAGGGAATCGTCGCTCATGCCAGCTCACCACCGATGGGGCTATTTGCGGACATGACTTAGACCCTACGGTCCCGCATCCCTCCTCGGGCGTCAGACCTGCCTAGGGTTGGGGTGCTGAGTTCGTGAATTGATGGAGGTCTGGTGTCCGCTGAGCAACAGGCGCTGGTTAGCCGTGTTGTCGCCGCCAACCCCGTCATCGGGGAACTAGGTGAGCGCTTTGCGGCTGCTGGGTTTGAGTTGTCGCTGGTCGGCGGCAGTGTGCGCGATGCGCTGTTAGGGCGATTGGGCCATGACCTGGATTTCACCACGAACGCCCGTCCCGATGACATCACACAGTTGATCACCGGTTGGGCTGATGCCATCTGGGACGTTGGTCGCGAGTTCGGAACGATTGCCGCACGACGAGGTGATTTTGATATTGAGATCACGACGTACCGCACCGAAGCGTATGACCCTGATTCACGCAAACCAGCCGTTGAGTATGGCGATACGTTGGTAGGAGACCTGGGTCGTCGGGACTTCACCGTGAACTCCATGGCTTTTACTCTGGGAGTTAACGAACTCGTCGATCCGTTCAACGGAACGAGCGATCTACAGGCGCGTCGATTAATGACGCCAGCAGCTCCCGAGCAATCGTTTAGTGATGACCCCTTGCGGATGATGCGCGCGGCCCGTTTCGCGGCTCAACTGGGGTTTGATGTCGCAGCGGACGTCGTCGCGGCGATGACGGCCATGAACGAACGAATTTTGATCATTTCGGCAGAGCGAGTTCGTGATGAAATTACCAAATTGGTGATGGCCGATTTTCCGCGAAAAGGCTTGGAATTACTGGGCTCTACGGGCTTGGCCGAGCATGTGTTGCCCGAAATTGTGGGCATGAAAACCACGGTCGATGAACATAACCGGCACAAGGACGTTTATGAGCACACTTTGATGGTTGTGGAACAAGCTATTGACTTAGAAAAGTCGCACGAGCCAACGAGTGGTCCTGATTTTATTTTGCGCTTTGCAGCACTGATGCACGATGTGGGTAAACCAAAAACGCGACGCTTTGAAGGCACCAACAGCGTGACCTTTCATCACCATGAAGTGGTGGGTGCCAAGATGACGCGCAAGCGCATGAAGGCCCTGCGATTTAGTAACGATGAAATAGATCAAGTGTCAACATTGGTTGAACTGCACTTGCGCTTTCACGGTTACGGTTCAGGTGAATGGACCGATTCGGCAGTGCGACGCTATGTTCGCGATGCGGGTGACCAATTAGTGCGTTTACACAAGCTCACGCGCGCTGACTGCACCACGCGGAATGCGCGCAAGGCCGCGGCTCTGGCGCGCACCTATGACAGTTTGGAAGCGCGGATTGCCGACCTCGCGGCACATGAGGAATTAGCGTCTATCCGCCCCGACCTGGACGGCGAACAGATCATGGAAATCCTCGGAATTGGACCAGGTCGCGAGGTGGGCCAGGCCTATCGATTCCTGCTTGATTTACGCCTAGATCGGGGCCCGCTGGAACCCGATGTGGCGAAAGAGGCCCTATTGGCGTGGTGGGCAGCGCGCACCTGATACGCGGATGTGTGGGTGGGGTTAGTCCTGGGGTACGGCTCGGGCCTGAAGACGCCAGAGCACGACTGCGGTTCCTGCGTACAGTCCCGAAACCACAACGTTGGTCATTACCGATCGACCCGAGCTTGGCAGCACAAACGCCCCTACCGAAGCAGCGGCGACGAAGGCGACGTTGAAAACGACGTCGTACAAACTGAACGTGCGCCCACGGAATTCATCGGGAATGGCACGCTGCAAGATTGAATCAACACACACCTTCGTGACTTGTGCACTGATACCAATAAAGAAGACGCCAATCAGTAGTGGTGTCTTCGTTTGTGAAGTGGCAATAATCAGTTGGGTGATGGCAGCGAATGCGAGAGCAGCAATCAAAATATTTATGGGTGACAGGTACCGGGAAAGTTCGGGAGTGATCACTGCGCCAACCAAGAATCCAGCACCAACAATAAGGACTACTTGAGCCAACACCGCTAATCCTGCATCAGGGTTTTGTGGATCAGAAAATGTGTTGCGAGCCAGAAGTACCGCGGTCACGGTAGCGATCCCAAAGCTGAATCGTTGGATGGTCGTGACAACAAAGGCTAGGGAAGCGGCGTTATTACGCCGGACTTGACTCACGCCGGCGCCTAATTCGCGGGCGACCTCGATCACCGCCTTGAAGGCGGTAGGAAGCTCCGCGGTGGGCTCAGGACCCAAGGCCCGCCGGCCCAGTCGCAAGGCTAACGAACCAGCGATGACGTAGAGACCGGCCGCCACAGCGATCAAGATCGCATCGTTGGTGTCGGCACCTCCACCAAAAAGCGAGCGCAGGTAGACGCCCAGTCCGGCGCCAAGGACGGTGCTGAGAGTCCCAAGGGTGGGTGCGATGGCATTGGCCGTGACGATGTTGTCGAGTGGAACAACGCGAGGAATCGATGCACCGAGTGCAGACAAAACCAATCGATTAGTGCTGATGGCGAGGATACCAACACTGAGCAAAGCGATTTCCGGTGCTGAGCTCAACGCGATGAGTGCGATCGAAGCGACAAGGGCCGCGCGGGCAAAGTTGGCGATCAATAAAATTTGCCTGCGTTGCCACCGGTCAATGAACACGCCAACAAATGGCCCGAGGATGCAATAGGGCAGTAACAAGATGGCGAATGCACTGGCGATGGATTGCGCATCGGTTTGGCGTTCGGGTGAAAACAAGACATAGGACGCCAGGGCGGTTTGGAAAACCCCATCAGCAAACTGCCCTGCCATACGCACGCTGAGCAGCCGGCGAAAGCCCGAGCCACGAACAACTACGGCCACATCGCTGATGTAACTCACAGTTGCAGTATTACCGCTCGATTTCTCCGGCGATGAATTGCTCCACCTTGTTGCGGCAGATGTCGTCGGCGTACTGCTCGGGCGGGCTCTTCATGAAGTAGGAAGAAGCCGACAGAATCGGACCTCCGATGCCACGGTCGAGGGCAATTTTGGCCGCCCGAATCGCGTCAATGATGATTCCGGCCGAGTTGGGCGAGTCCCACACCTCAAGCTTGTATTCCAAGGACAGGGGGACATCTCCGAAGGCGCGACCCTCAAGGCGGACAAAGGCCCACTTGCGGTCGTCGAGCCAGGCGACGTAGTCCGATGGACCGATGTGAACATTGCGTGGCGCAATGGGGTCACGCAACTGCGAGGTCACGGACTGGGTCTTGGAGATCTTCTTTGATTCCAGGCGCTCGCGCTCGAGCATGTTCATGAAGTCCATGTTTCCACCAACGTTGAGTTGGTAGGTGCGGTCAACCGTGACGCCGCGGTCTTCGAACAACTTGGCCAGCACGCGGTGAGTGATAGTTGCACCAACTTGAGACTTGATGTCATCACCAATGATCGGCACGCCCGCTGCCGTGAACTTGTCGGCCCATTCCTTGGTGCCGGCGATGAAGACTGGAAGTGCATTCACAAACGCGACGCCCGCGTCGATGGCGCACTGTGCGTAGTACTTGGCTGCTTGCTCTGAACCAACGGGCAAGTAGCACACCAAGACATCAGCTTTGGTTGCCTTGAGTTCAGCAACGATGTCCACTGGCTCTGCATCGGACTCCACGACCATCTCGCGGTAGTACTTGCCTAGGCCGTCGTAGGTGTGACCGCGCTGAACCTTCACACCGGTGGGTGGAACATCACAAATCTTGATGGTGTTGTTCTCGCTGGCGCCGATGGCATCGGCGATGTCGAGGCCGACCTTTTTGGAGTCAACGTCGAAGGCGGCGACGAACTCCACGTCGGAGACGTGGTACGCGCCAAATTGCACGTGCATCAAGCCAGGAACGGCCTGGGTGGGGTCAGCGTCCTTGTAATACTCGACACCCTGAACAAGTGATGCGGCGCAGTTTCCTACCCCGATGATCGCTACGCGAACCGAACCCATGATCGTTACTCCTTGTTATTTCTTTGCTGCGGCGGGGCGTCCGACACAGCCTTTGATCCTCGCGACGACGGGCTGTCTTCGCGTTCTGTTGCTATGAGTTCGTTGAGCCAGCGCACTTCCCGCTCAACAGATTCCAAACCATGTTCCTGAAGTGCCAGGGTGTAGGTATCTACCCGTTCGCTTGCTTGACGAAGGGAAGTGCGCAAGGTGTCCAAACGCTCTTCAAGACGTGACCGACGTCCCTCAAGAATGCGCAGTCGAACGTCTTTGTTGGTGCGAGCAAAAAAGGCCAGGTGCACACCGAAGGCTTCGTCTTCCCACGAGGCCGGGCCGGACTCACTGACCAGTTCTTGAAAACGTTCTTTGCCATCAGCGGTCAACCGGTAAACGATTTTTGAACGACGACCAGCACCGCTGGCATCGTCAGCGGCAATGAGTCCGGCAGCAGTCATCGTTTTGAGAGCTGGGTACAACGAGCCGTACGAGTAAGCCCGAAAAGTCCCCAACGCACTACCGATGCGCTTGCGCAATTCGTAGCCGTGCATCGGGGAATCGTGGAGTAAACCCAGCACAGCGAACTCGAGCACTCCGCTCGATCGCGCCATGGTTACCCCTTATCGCCGAACGGGGGAACATTCGGTGGATCTGTTGGACTGATGTATCAGTACGATACATCAAATCCCACTGAAGAGCCTCGTGGGGGGCCGGAGCGTCGGGTATCGGGCAGCTCGAGCCGCCTGCACACGGCTCGCCCTCAGCCGAACGTATCTGTGCCAGCAGGCGTAAAGGGATTACGCTCGCGGCTGTGTGGTCCCAGCGATCGGTCGTGGTTTACGGCCTCCAGCGTCGAGCCGCCCTGGAAGAGCTCTTCCACGGGGGCGCTTTCCGTAGCGACTTGTGCGACGCCGATCCCTACACCTTGCGCGCCGCCAAGCATCACGGTGAAGCCACGGAGCGGTTGTGTCCGGTTTGTCGTAAAGAAAACCTCACCCACTTGACCTATGTCTTCGGTGACGAGTTGGGGCACTTGTCTGGACGTATTCGTGCAACGCGTGAACTCGAATCGATGGCGCATGAATACGGGGAATTTACGGTGTACGTGATTGAGGTGTGCCAGAACTGCGAGTGGAACCACATGACGATGTCGTTCGTCCTAGGTGATGGCGTAGCAAGAGGAATTCCCCGACGTCGCCGTGCGGAGGCGTAGCGTGCGCATCAATTACCCACGCTCCGAACGCGATGGAGTCATGCGGTTTGTCCCTTCCGGACGCCAATTCCTGGCGCTCATCGGCATGGGTTTTGGCGTGCTCCTGCTGGCCTTTTTGGTCCTGTATGCGTTGGTCAAAGTCCCTACGCCCAATGAGTTTTCGACGGCTCAGACCACGGTTGTTACCTATGCAGATGGCAAGACGGAGATCGCTCGCGTGGCCGATGCCAATCGCACGTCTATCCCACTGAGCGATGTTCCGCTGGTTGTGCAACGCGAACTCTTGGCTGCCGAAGACCGCGACTTTTATGAACATGGCGGATTTTCTGCGTCGGGAATTGCTCGTGCCGCCTGGAACAACGTGATTGGCGGATCAACGCAGGGTGGATCAACGATCACGCAGCAGTACGCCAAGAACGCCTACCTCACACAAGATCGCACCTTGGCGCGCAAGGCCAAGGAATTGGTGCTGTCCATCAAACTCAGTCAAACGCGGAGCAAAGAACGTATCCTCGAGGATTACCTCAACACCATTTACTTCGGCCGTGGTGCGTACGGCATCGAGGCGGCATCGCAGGCGTACTTCACCATCCCTGCATCGAAGTTGACCGGAAGCCAGGGTGCGGTTTTAGCATCCCTGATTCGCTCGCCTGCTGGATATGCACCGGAAACCAATAAGGATCGGCTGCGCGGTCGCTGGAATTACGTCCTTGACGGCATGGTGGCTAAAGAATGGATTACCGAGAAGTCACGAGCTCGTCAAAAATTCCCCACGATTGCCAAGCGAAGCAGTGGTAACCGACTAGCAGGTGACGCCGGATTCTTGGTGGATATGGCACGCCGTGAACTGTCGGCCTTGGGCTTTAGCGAAGAGGAAGTTGCGCGCGGCGGTTATCGCATCACTACCACTTTTGATCAAAAAGCCATGAATGCTGCGCGCGCTGCTGTTGAAGAGAAGGGTCCGGAAACCGGTGTTGTGGGATTGCGCATCGGTATTGCTGCAGTTCAACCTGGCACTGGTGCGGTGTTGGCTATTTATGGTGGGGACGACTACCTCACCGACCAGTTCAACAACGCCACGCAAGGCATCGTGCAGGCGGGCTCAACGTTTAAACCCTTTGCGTTGGCAGCAGCCCTGGAAAATGATATTTCGTTGTACGACAGGTTTAGCGGAGTGAACGGAACCACGTTCACATTCCCTGGGTTTGCGCCTTACCGAGTCAACAACTTTGATGGATACAGCGCCGGTGGATCAATTTCGTTACTTCGCGCAACCGAGTCGTCGGTCAATACCGCTTATGTTGACTTAGAAAATGAAATCACTCCAGAAGCTGTCGTTGATTCGGCTATTCGCGCTGGAATTCCTGGGGTAACAGCAGGATTAAATGCCGGACCAACGACGGTTTTAGGTACCTCATCACCACACACCCTTGATATGGCTGCGGCCTACGCCACCTTTGCCGCCCGCGGCCTGCAAGCCAATCCGTACGTCATTGCCAGTGTCCGGAATGTTAATGGCGGGTTGGTGTATTCCAAGCGCCCCGCAGTTTCGCGCGCTTTTGACGCCGATGTTGCTAGTCAGGTCACCTATGCGCTAACCCAAGTGGTGAAAAACGGCTCAGGATTTGCTGCACAAGACCTCGGCCGCCCAGCCGCGGGCAAAACCGGAACCACCAACTCGAACCTGTCGGCCTGGTTTGTGGGGTACACCCCTGAAATTGCTGTTGCCGTATCGATGGCCAAGTCCACCGAGTCGGGTGGATTGACGACGTTGCGCGGCACGGGTGGGATGACCCGCGTCACGGGTGGTTCCTTCCCGGCGCGCATGTGGACCGCGATGGTCAAAGCGTTCTTGAAGGACACACCGGTTCAACAATTTGATGGCACGATATTCAATTCTGGTGGTTATAGCGGTGGGGGTTCGGCTAGCCCCAAGTCCACGAAGTCACCGACCGCAACGAGCACAACCCAGCCGACAGGCGCCCCGACGACTCAAGCACCAACACCGTCACCCACGGTGCCACCGGCCACTTCACCTGCTGCCACGCCATAATCCTTAGTAGGAGGTTTGCCCTGATGTTTGGTTCTTCATCCGTTCCATCGATGTCGGTGGCTGAATTATCCGATGAGTTGTTCTTGCTTGATGTGCGCGAGGACGACGAATGGGAAGCCGGACATGCACCAACGGCAGTGCATGCGGCCATGTCTTTGCAAGCAGGAATTCTTGAGCTGCTTCCGGCCGTGGGGACGATCGCTGTGATTTGCAAAGTAGGCGGTCGATCGGCGAAGGTCACCGCGTTCCTCATTGATCAAGGCCGAGAGGCGATCAATGTTGAGGGCGGAATGATGAATTGGGCAGCGGCTGGGCGCCCAGTGGTAAACAAGCAGGGCGACGAGGGCTTCGTGCTTTGAGTTCGCCACTACTAGCAGACCTTGCAGACATCGTCGGAGCTGAGCACGTGCTCACGGACCCCGATGTCACACAATCTTTTGGCACTGACTGGACGCGCGCTTGGTCGAGCATCCCGCTTGCGGTGATTCGACCGGCTTCAACCGCCGAAGTCGCTGCCGTGATGACGCTGTGTCACGCCCATGGCACGCCGGTGGTCACCCAAGGTGGCAATACCGGTCTGGTGGGCGGCGGTGTTCCCCATGGGGATCGCACCTCTGTTGTTGTGTCGATGACGCGGTTGAGTTCGATCGAAGCAGTAGATCGCGCGACGCAAACCGTGGAAGTGGGCGCCGGCGTGACGTTGTCACAGTTGCAAGCGCACGCCAGCGCTGCTGGATTTCGCTATGCCGTTGATTTAGCAGCACGAGACTCCGCCACGGTGGGTGGAATGGTGGCAACCAACGCAGGTGGATTACGCGTCGTGGGACTGGGTGATACCCGCGCGCAAGTCATGGGTGTGGAAGCGGTGCTGGCCGACGGGACCATCATTCGTCGATTGGAGCCGTTAGCTAAAGACAACGGTGGCTACAACCTCAGCCACCTGATGATCGGATCGGAAGGCACTCTGGGAGTTATCACTGCCGCTCGATTGCGGTTAGTGCGTCAACCCGCACAACCGGAAGTGGTCACGTTGATTGGCCTGCCGGATGTGGAATCAGCCGTTGATTTAGTGGCGTCGGCTCGCCAGCGCGGTGACCTGACAGCGGCAGAAATGATCCGCACCGAGGGGATGACCGTCGTTCGGGCCGTGTGCGGTCTCACTCAGCCTCTAGCCCGTGAACACCCGGTCTACTTACTGCTCGAAACCGCGACGCTGCCGGATCTTCCCGACGATGTTGATGCCGCTGTCGATCCGCGTATGTGGGAATACCGCGATCGCCAGGCCGAAGCGGTGGCCACGTTAGGGATTCCATTCAAGCTGGATGTGTGTTTACCCATTGCGGCCATTCCTGAATTTTTGACAAAGCTGGATCAGTTGCCCGACACCCAGGGACGCGAAGTCCATGTCTATGCACACCTAGGTGATGGCAACCTGCATATTAATTTGGTTGATATCGATGAATCAACCAGTGAGCGACTTGATGAGCAAGTGCTCACTCTTGTTGCGCAATTCGGTGGCTCTATTGCGGCCGAGCATGGGGTGGGGGTTCACAAAACCAAGTGGCTTCATTTATCGCGCAGCAGTGCCGAAATCGCCACCATGAAGGCGATCAAGAACACCCTCGATCCGACGGGGATTCTCAATCCTGGGGTCTTGTTGCCCTAGTTCTGCGCCAGTTCTGCACTAGTTCTGCTCTGGGTCCGTACTGTGTCGTTCCCGCAGTTTGATGCGCATCCGCGCGAGCATGGCAACGTGGCAAAACAACGGTCGTGGCCCTTAGTTCTTGTCGGCGCAGTGGTGGCTTTGGCTGTGGGCGCCCTGGTGTGGGTGGTGTGGCTCGCTCCTGGTCAGCCCACCGTCAATCAACCGGTGGCTACCGCGTCTGCTTCGCCTTCTCCGCAGGAGACGCCGGAACAAACCCCCAGTGCAACTCCCACCGGCACCCCAACCCTGACGCCCTCGCCCACCCCTACCGATGAGGTGGATAACCCCATTGATGACGCCATCGTGGGTTACCCAGGTTCGCCTATCAAGCCATCGGCTGTCGCGCGCGATGTCGTGCGGGTGATTCAGCAACGCATTGTCGATTTAGGAACCAAGCTCACTGTTGATGGTGTGTACGGAACCCGAACGACCGCTGCAATAAAGGCATTTCAAAAAGACAATGGTTTGTCGGTCACAGGAATTGTTGATCGAGACACCTGGGCGGCCTTGTTCACCTCGGATTCGTAAGAATTTCTTGACCTCAATTTGACCAAAGATCGGGTTACTCAACAGGATTGATGTGTCCTGGTTTGGATATATTTGAATAACCCGAGTGTCGTCGCATCCCCCGTCGGCGGCACTCGGGCTCCTTAACTACGCCATTTCACCTGCCTTGTTTTGGCGGGTTACCCCACGAATACTTCGGCGATGGCGCTACCGGCCAAGACTGCCAAAACCCCAGCGCTAATGAAACGCACTCGATGTAGCGGGACAGTGCTGAAGATCCAACGACCGGCCAAGACAGCCAGTCCAGCCACGAGGACAAGCGCTAGCCATGCACCAATGAAGACCGAGATGGGCTCACCGGTTCGCGCGGACTGACTGGCGGTCAAGAGTTGGGAAAGGTCGCCCCACTCTGCAACAAACAGGACGACAAAGGACGTGGTTGCCATCTTCCACGCCGAGGTGGGTGTAGCGGCCTTGGTGATCGCCTCTTCTTCCGCAGCTACCAGAGCCTGCGCCTCAACTGTGGCCGCTTGACGACTTTTCATGGCGCCCTTAAACAAGATGGCGGCGCCAGCGGCGAAAATCACTGCGGCTACCCCGGCCACTAATGCGCGGGGAAGAAGCGAGAGCAGCCCACCCAAGGAAACGGCGATGGCTGTTTGGACAAAGAACGCGGCGCTGACCCCAAGCCAGACGGGGAAATGGCGAAACCGCGTGGCCAAAATCAAAGTGGCGATAAACGTCTTGTCTGGCAATTCAGCCGGCACGATCAGGGCAAAAGTGCTCAGCGTCGCCCCCAGATCAAGAACAGCCATGCGGTGAACAGTATTAGATCGAGGGTGGGGCACTACGCTGACGCACAACCGATTCTGCTGGGAGCAGCTGTGGACTTAAGCACGATGACCCTAGAGGTCCTAGCGATTGCTGGAACTGTCTTGGGCCTGCTGGCGCTTATTCTCGCGCTGGTTGCGCAGTTGCGGTTCCGCCGAATGCGCCGTGAATATCAGGTGTTGCAGGGCGAGGACGATCGGTCCACTTTTGTTGCTTCGGTAGCACGTCAGGTCGACGAAGTGGACAAGCTCCGAGTAGATATCGCTCGGCAGCGTGAAGTGATCGCGCAATTACAGACGGACCTCCACGACGCCATCAGGCACGTCGCGGTTGTTCGTTACGACGCTTTTGGCGACATGGGTGGTCGCTACTCGTTCTCGCTCGCCTTGCTTGACGATGACGGCGATGGCTTGGTGCTCACGGCCATTCACGCGCGCAGCGATACCCGCACCTACTTCAAGGGCGTGCGTTCCGGGGCAAGCGATGAGCCCCTCTCTCCTGAAGAACTGCGAGTGATCGCTCTAGCTCAAGGCAAAGAGGAATGACGCGGATTGCCTACCTAGGTCCGGCCGGCACGTTTACTGAGCGGGCCGCCAGCCAGGTACAGAATGCAGACGCAGACACAGCCACAGAGCTGATTCCTTTTCATTCGGTCCTGGCTGAATTGGATGCTCTCCGTGCCGGCGAAGTGGACGTGGCCGTTGTAGCTTTTGAAAACTCGGTAGAAGGCTCGGTCGCTATTTCTCTTGATGGCTTGGCCTTTGGGGAACCGCTGGTGATCACCGATGAGGTGGTACTGCCCGTTTCCTTTGCGCTTCTTGTTCGTCCTGGCACAACCCTGGCTGACATTAAGACGGTGGCAGCTCACTCGCATGCCGAACCGCAGTGCCGTAACTGGCTGAAGGCCACCATTCCGGCGGCGACTTTTGAACCTTCGGCGAGTAATGCAGATGCTGCGCGCGAAGTGCAGTCCGGACGGTGGGATGCAGCCTTAGCGGGCGCATTTGCTGCTCCGCGCTACGGGTTGGAAGTCCTGGCTGACGAGATTCATGATGTGGAGGGAGCCGAAACTCGCTTTGTTGTGGTGCGGCGTCCGCAAGCCCCCCCAGCGCCGACCGGCAGCGATAGAACAACCTTGGTGTTGTTTCCGCAGGATGATCACCCCGGCGGACTGCTGGAAATTTTAGCCGAGTTCGCTAACCAAGGCATCAACCTCGAGCGACTTGAGTCTCGACCTACCGGCGATGGCTTGGGGCAGTACTGCTTCAGCATTGATGCAGAGGGTCACATCAATGACGAGGCGATGGGTGCTGCGTTGATGGGTCTGCGCGCGCTGTGTGCTGACATTCGCTACCTGGGTTCGTACCCGAAGGCGCACTCGACGGCGTCGAGTGAACGCCGAGCGTCTCGGATGGGCTCCGGCGTTGATTCGGCCACCTGGCTCGAGCAATTGCGTCAGGGTCGCACTCCCTAGTTCGCCTCGCGCGACTGCGTCCACGAGGGCAGTGCCCAACGCTTGTAAGGTCTAACACGTGATTGATGTCCAGCTCCTGCGCAATTCCCCTGACACCCTGCGTGCCTCCCAGCGTGACAGAGGCGAAGACGTAGCCCTCGTGGACGAAGTCCTGCACCTGGATGAAGAACGTCGAACCGCTGGAACGGCATTTGACGAACTTCGGGCTGCGCAAAAGAACATCGGTAAGGATGTCGCAAAAGCCCAAGGCGAGGAAAAGACTGCGCTCCTTGAACAGGCAAAAACTCTTGCTGATGAAGTCAAGGCAGCTCAAGAGCGTCGCGATGTTATTGCTTCGGACTTTGACACCAAAGTATTGGGAATTTCCAATGTCGTTGACGAAGCAGCACCACGCGGTGGTGAAGAAGACTTCGTCGTTTTGGAAGAAGTAGGGACGCCACGTACTTTTGATTTCGAACCTCGCGACCACCTCGAACTGGGCGAGATGCTCGGCGCGATTGACGTTGAGCGCGCTGCCAAGGTCTCGGGCTCACGTTTTTATTACCTGACTGGTGTCGGCGCTCAACTAGAGTTTGCGTTAGTCAACATGGCGATGGATCTAGCGATGGATGCTGGCTTCACCCTGATGGTGCCGCCAGTTTTGGTGAAACCGACGGCTATGGAAGGCACCGGATTCCTAGGCCAAGCAGCGGAAAACGTCTACCGCGTGGAAAGCGACGACCTCTACCTCGTGGGCACCGCTGAAGTTCCCTTGGCGGCGTATCACAGCGACGAAATCCTTGACGCCAAGCAACTTCCGCTGCGCTATGCCGCGTTTTCTTCGTGTTTTCGCCGAGAAGCCGGAACGTATGGCAAAGACACCCGAGGCATTATCCGCGTTCACCAGTTCGACAAAGTCGAAATGTTCGCTTTCGTTGATCCTGCCGATGCACTTGCCGAACATCAGCGGCTGTTGGCGTGGGAAAAAGACTTTTTGAATTTGTTGGAAGTCCCCTACCGCGTCATTGATGTAGCCACCGGTGACCTCGGTGCATCAGCGACGCGCAAGTTCGACTGTGAGGCGTGGATCCCGACACAGGGCAAGTACCGCGAAGTGACATCGGCGTCGAATTGCACGCAGTTTCAAGCTCGTCGTTTGGGCGTGCGCATGCGCGGTGCAGATCACACCCAGCCAGTGTCAACCTTGAACGGAACGTTGTGTGCCATTCCACGCACGATCGTTTCGATTTTGGAAAACCATCAAAATGCTGATGGTTCCGTCACTTTGCCGGCAGCCCTTCGGCCTTACATGCGCAATCGCTCCACCTTGGACCCGATTGCGTGAGTGATTTCACGCTGGTTGCCACGGACCTTGATGGCACCTTGATTGATCCGCAGGGACGGATTAGTGATTTCACGCGTGAAACCCTGCGCGCTGTTGAAGAAAGTGGCCGTCTTCTAGTTTTTGTCACTGGCCGCCCACCGCGCTGGATGGCACCCATTGTTGAGGAAACCGGGCACCGAGGAATCGCCATTTGTGCCAATGGCGCAGTGGTGATGGACTTGCACACCGAGCGCATTGACGTAGCTCACGTCCTTGATGAGCTCGAGGCACGTGAAATCACCCGCCGAATTCGTGAACTCTTACCTACGGTGGGATTTGCCGTGGAGCGCGTGGGAGTTAATCGTCGCGCTGACGTGGAGTTTGGTCGCGAACCGCAGTACATTGCACGGTGGCCCACGCCGGACAATCCACCGCTGGCTCCGATTGATGAGTTAGTTGTTGGCGGTGGGTTGATCAAAATTTTGGCGCGCGTTCCGCAGGAGTTTGAACCGTCGAGCGATCCAAACGCGCTTGGTCCGGACCCAACGCGCGGATTTGACGCGGCACCGCTGGTTGATGAATTGCTGGCGTCGGCAGAGGAGATCCTCGCGGGCCTGGCGACGGTGACGCATTCCAATCCCAATGACACCTTGTTAGAAATCAGCGCACCAGGGATTACCAAGGCGACAGCGCTGGCGGATTTCGCTGCCGAGCGCGGGATTGCAGCCGACCAGGTCATCGCGTTTGGCGATCAGCCCAATGACTTGCCGATGTTGGCGTGGGCGGGACGAGCCATCGCGGTGGAAAATGCCCACCCGGCTGTCCTAGGGGCAGTGGCTGAACGGGCGGGCTCGGTACACGCGGATGGGGTGGCCCACGCCCTACGCGCCATTTTGAATTTGTAAAGAATGTGCCCACCCGCCCCTGACATCGCGGGGAGTTAGTGGCACCATTGTCGTTCCGTCATGCATGTGGCGGGTGTTTTACGACCAGCGTGGACTTCCCCCCGCTGGGACCGATCAAGCATCGTGCGAACGAGGTGCCGTATGGACATGAGTTGGCTGTCGCCATTAGCTGAAGCAAATCCAGCTGGCGAAAAGGGCTGGGGCTCGTTTGCCACTGTTGACATTCCCGCTGGAACAACAGTTGCCGCTTTTGGTGGTTTCGTCACCTCGGGTGAGGTATTGGCCACTTTTGATGATGTACGCCAGAGCCGCTCGATTCAAATCGATGACGACCTATTTTTAGTGAGTTCGGAATCACCTGAGCCAGGCGACATGCTCAATCACTCGTGCGAACCTACGTGTGGATTGATGGGTTCGGCCATGTTGGTCACGATGCGTGATGTCGTCGCCGGCGAGGAACTCACTTTCGATTACGCCACGTGTGACACCGCCGACTACGACGAGTTCCGTTGCATGTGCGGCACGTCCTCTTGTCGAGGAACGATCACCGGTCGCGACTGGAAGCGCCCAGACTTGCAGGCCAAGTACGACGGATGGTTTTCGCCCTACATCGTTCGTCGCATTGCGGCTGCGACATTAAGTGATGCCGCTTCAACCCACGACCACACGTAACGCCTCGAGCGGTTGATTCTTTATAGGTACGGACCCGAGGTTCGGTGATCGGGAGCGCGATCCATCTCGCCTGACTCTGAACCCACGGGCAAAGCCGCGCGCCGCATCTGTTCAAACTGGGCCTGTGCCGCCATTTGTTGGGCAAATAACGCTGTTTGAATCCCGTGGAACAGTCCCTCAAGCCAGCCAACGAGCTGGGCTTGGGCAATCCGCAGCTCAGCGTCACTGGGGATGGAGTCGTCAGTAAAGGGCAAGGTCAATCGCTCCAGCTCGTCGACGAGTTCGGGGGCAAGACCGGCTTCGAGTTCGGAAATTGAGCGACGGTGAATCTCGCGAAGTTGTGCGCGTGATGCCTCATCCAGCGGCGCGTTGCGCACTTCGTCTAAGAGTTGCTTAATCATGCTGCCGATCCGCATGACCTTGGCCGGCTGTGAAACCAAGTCGGTGAGGTCCTCGCCCTCATGGGCCGAGGGGAGTGGAATCATTGCATCCGGTTGGCCGTCGCCATCGGTGTCCACGGGAACCCCGCGTAGCGGTGAGTCATCGGTACCGATAACTACACCGTCATCGCTGGGGTTTACTGAATCACTCATGAAGCCATCCTCTCAGACGTGGTCGGCGGGGGTCATCGTCAAGATGATCTTGCCGATGTGTTCGCTAGCTTCCATACGGTCATGAGCTTGCGCGATTTTGGTGATGGGCAGGCGTTGATCAATGACCGGCTTGATGGTGCCTTGTTCAATCAGGGGCCACACATGCTCAAGCACTGAATCCACAATGGCGGCTTTTTCAGCGACCGGACGCCCGCGCAACGACGTGGCAAGGACGGCAGCTCTTTTGGTGAGGAGTCGGTTCAAGTCCAACTCCCCCTTCGTTCCGCCCTGGAGGCCGATAACTACCAGGCGACCGTTGGCTGCCAAGGATCGAACATTGGGCTCGAGGTACTTGGCGCCCATGACGTCCAAAATCACATCGACGCCGTTGCCGTCGGTGAGCGCCTTTACTTCCTCGGCGAAATCGCTCTCGCGGTAGTTGATGGCATGGTCGGCTCCCAGAGCCAGGCAAGCGTCAACTTTGGCCTGCGTTCCGCAGGTGACGATGATGCGCGCGCCTAATTCGCGAGCGATTTGAATCGCCATCGTTCCGATCCCAGAGGTTCCCCCATGGATGAGCAGGGTTTCGCCCTCGCGCAGGTGGGCCAACATCGCCAGGTTTGACCAGACCGTCGCGACGACTTCAGGAAGGGCAGCCGAATCGATCAAGCTGATGTTGTGCGGAATGCGCAGTAACTGGCCCGCAGGTATGGCGACCTTTTGCGCATAGCCACCGCCGGTGAGTAGCGCACATACTTCGTCGCCTACCTTCCAGCCGCTGACGTCAGGTCCTACTTCAGCAATAACGCCAGAACATTCCAAGCCGAGGTACTCGCTAGCACCAGGTGGCGGTGGGTAGAACCCTTTGCGCTGCAGGATGTCTGCGCGGTTGAGTCCAACAGCAACGACGGCAACGACGACTTCGCCCTTGCCGGCGATGGGGTCTGCGACTTCGGTCCATTGCATGACCTCGGTGCCACCGGGTTGAGAACAAACGATTGCGTGCATGGGGATTAAGAGTAGATGGCGGGTTGATGAGTGCTCAGGTGCCGGCTGCTAGCCGATGCGCTTTCCGCTGGGCGGCGCTGAACGACCGGTGACCGGCGCTGAAGGCGGCGGCGGGGGCGGCGGCGGGGGAAGAGTGGGCGCAGCCATGGCCGGAGGGGGCAGATCAGGTGCCGCGGCGGTTATCGGAGTAGTCGTTGGTGGCGCCAAGGTAGCGACCGACGCGGCCCGAGTGGGTTCGGTTAATGCGGTGGGTGCTGGTCCGCCAACCGGTGCGATGAGTGCAGCCGGCGACGGTGCGCGCAAAGTCGTCCCGCCACGCTTTTCAGTAATGGGTGTTCCGGCCGGCGGTGGGAAGAGTCGCGTCATGCCGGCTTCGATGGCGCGGCGTCCAGCTTCCAAACGTGCGTTACGAATCTTGACCGCGCGCTTGGTGGTTCGGGTGACTCGTCCAGAGACGAACACGATGCGCGCGGTGATCAAGACGAAGAACAGCGCGACCACGGTGAAAGCGACAACCAACCCCGTGTTCGTGCCCGGGTTTGGTGGGCTCGGTGCGGTT
>Ga0209086_10001252_pt1 | contig 20832 bp, 25 predicted proteins | sample M_130207_XF_Meta_FD_187312 | JGI IMG/M metagenome (GOLD analysis project Ga0209086, IMG submission 187312) | Freshwater microbial communities from Lake Montjoie, Canada to study carbon cycling - M_130207_XF_MetaG (SPAdes) (version 2) | ecosystem: Environmental > Aquatic > Freshwater > Lake... | reverse complement strand
CATACAAGTTAAACCTGATGTAACTCTTGTATATCCTGAATCTTGTTTTGGACTACCATCGGCATAATGATAAAATTTATTCTCGGCTCTTGCCCCCATGTAAAAGAATGTTCCCTTATTATCGGGGTATCTGTTGTTAAGTCCTCCTGATGTATCACCAGTCCATCTATACTTTAACATAAACTCGGCAGTCCAACCTAACGGAACTCTTTGTGGAAAAACTTGGTAATCATACCCTGGTATTTTGTAAAACCCTTGGAAGAATCCACCTTGTAAGTTTGCAACATATCCAATATCTCCACCAACATTTTGATAATTTAAATCATAGGTATATGAACTGTCATTCCATAATCTGTTTTGAGTTGTCGTAAAACCTGTGATAGGATGAAGTTTCATTCTCCTGTCATATTTGTATCGACTAAACTTATCCGTTGTACCTGAATATAATCCTGTTGTAATTTCTATTGTTTCTCCCGACATGTTTTGAACCAGTCCGTTGTCAATTCCTGTTAAACCAATATCACATAATTGTGTGACAATTGGACAAAAGTTGGGGTCAATGTCATCAGGGTTCCAATAATTCTCTGAAACAATTGTTTGGTAATCAAAAGAACATGCTGATGTTTGACATAATGTTGTCCCTGAACTATTGAAGTCAAATTTAAATGGCATTCTGTTTCCATCTAATTCACCAATTAATAAAGGTGAAAAAACAACTTCTTGGTCATAATCCCTCTCGTCCGATGCTAAGCAAATGTCGGTGATTTCGTTGACAGGTTTTATTCCCCATTTACGAAAATTATACTGATTAATGTTTTGATATGCCATATACTAATGATAAATACCTTATGAGGTAATATTTATAGATAAAAAAGAAATATGATTACTATAAACAAAGAATTTTATTCTTCTCCATATTATTTTTTATTGAGAGATAAGGGAGATAAATACTCCTTATACTTTTCTGTGGAAGAAAATTTAAACGAAGCTCGTAAAAAAGATGAGGTAATTCACTTTAAAAAAAGTAAAGGTGAAATGGTTAAAAACCATCTTAAAAAAGTTGCTAAAGATAAAAAAGTTAAAACAACTAAAAGTCTTAAAAAAGATTTAGAAGAATTGGTAAATTTAGATGGGACATTATCTAACTCAAAAATCCCAATTGTTGACCCAAAACTTCACCCAAAAAAAACTATGGACCAAACGGTTTCTGCCGCTAGTATTACAAATGACCCAATTTCAAGAGGATATAGAACATATTTTAGAGAATCCGTTAAAGAGATTGATGAAGTTGATATGTCAGGAGCTTTTGGTTATGAAGAAACTAAAGATATGGACGGAAAAGAAACTTTTAAATATTTAGTTAAAAAAATGGGTATGACTCCTGATGAGGCAAAAAAAAGAACAAAACAAAAAGGACAAGACCCAACAGGTAAAAAAGATGAAAATTCGCCTTACTATGATGATAAAAATTTTATAACAAAAGCAACTATATCTGAAATCCAAAAACAAAAAATGATTAAAGTTGTTGAAGATATTTTAATGGGTAAAAAAAAATATGATAATCTTGAAATAGGTAAAAAAGAATTAGACATACCAAATATTTTAAAGAAAAATATTTTATCGTTAAAAAAACAAGCGGAAAAGCAAGGAGTTTCTCTTTCTGAATTATTAAAGATGTTTAAAAATGAATAAAAGTTTATACGATAACGAAATTGAATTCCCATCTGACAAACGGGAACATATGAAAAAATTTTTTCATATGGTTAAAAATGCGGATGAGAATACTGAAGGATTTAAAAGAAATAAAGAACTTCAAAATCAAAAATTTATTACATATAAACAACTTAAAAGAATTAAAAATTTTTTTGATAATTTTAAAGGTAGTCACAAAGAACCGTCATTTATTTTAAATGGTGGTGTTGAAATTAAAAATTGGGTTAACAATGAATTAAGAAAAATGAGGGATTACATCGCCAATACAAAAACTAATAAGATGAATGCCGGCATGATGAATCAATTTATTGCCCCGCATGAAAAAAAAAATTTTACAAATGTAAGAACATCTCAAGAACACTTAAAGACTGTGGACAAATATACGCCATCAGTTAATGAAAATGTTATGAGAATAAACGAAATAATATCAAAAATATAAAATTATGGCAACTCAAATTACGGTAGATTTAAATCAAACAGAACCAAACACTCTTTCATCTATTGCTGAACTAGAGAGAGGAAAATTAATTCCTAAAAATAACTATAATAAATCGGGAAATGAATATTCATCAGTTAATAAAGATGCAATCGCTGACGGAGATTCTAAAGGTAGAGGTACGGGAATTTTCTTAGATGTATATAATGCAACTGCAGGAACAATAGAAGACGTATCCGAAAGAAAAAGCGAAGTAAAAATTAATCAATATAGTGCAGAAAAAACATACCCAAATTTCTAATGAAACTTCATGGAGCGTTAAAAGGTTTAATTTGTGAAATTGCTTCTTTAGATAGCGTAGTTGATGCGATTAAAAACCGAAAAATTATTATTATTAATTATAATGGTGATGAGCCAGGCGGTACAGGTATACGACAAATTGAACCTGTCTGTTTAGGTGTTAGTAAATCGGGAAATAAAGTTTTAAGAGCTTGGGATAGTGAGGGAGCGTCGCATACAAGTTATAATGGTGAACAACCATTACCAGGTTGGAGATTATTTAGACTAGACAAAATATTATCAAACAAACCAACTGGTGAGGTTTACAATGAACCTAAGCCTGGTTATAATTTTAATGGAGACAAAAGTATGGTTAGTGTGATTATAAACGCAACATTTAATGATAACCCATTAATACAATAAACATAATATGGATAGATTAACAGAAAAATTAGCATTATCAAAGGCAATTATGGATAAAGCGGATAGAATTAAAAATACAAATTCTATGAATGGTGGGCTACCACTAACATCATTACAGCAAATGAATTTACCTGAATCATTTAATGTTCCAACGGCAAAGTATAATATCCCTGAAGAATTTTTGCAGGAATCTAACATATCACAACAACCTTACCTATCTCACATACCAAGAGAAAATACTACTCCAGTCGGAATTCCAACTGTAGACGCAATTAAAAATTCTAAATTACCTGACGAAATTAAAAGATTAATGATGGAGCATCCAATTGCTCAACCTCAACAACAATCTACCACAATTTCTAACGAAGTTATTGAAAGAGCAACAAGGTTAATGAAACAAGATAATAGTGGATATATTCCTGAATCCGCAAAACAAACACAACAAATACAACAAACAGAAAAATCAACATCAACAAATGGAGTCGTTAATTATAAATTAATACAAAAAATGATTAATGAAGCGATTAAAAATGCGTTTGTTGAAAATGGGTTAATAACTGAAAGTTCTGAAAAATCTAATGAAAATTTTAATTTTAAAGTTGGGAAACATATTTTTGAAGGTAAAATTACAAAAATTAAAAAAGTATCTTAACCAAGATATGTTAACCCTAAATTAAAAAGTTTAGGGTTTTTTTGTGCTCTAATATATACCACCCACACAACACTAATTTATATTTTTTAATAGTTGATAATATAAAAGAATATTGTTATAATTTATAACAAACTAAATAGTCTTAAAAAGTTATTAAAAAATATGGAAAAAAAAATTAATGTTTTAGTTATCCCTAGCGATAAAACTGGTGTTGGAAAATTTCGTTCAATAGACCCTCATATTTTTTTACAAAATTTATATTCAGATGAATTTCATGTTGATATTATATTTGACCCACAGTATGATGATATGGTCTTTTGGTCTAAATATCAAATAGTGGTATTCCATAGAAGTATTGGTTCTGATTTTGAAAAAGCCCATGAATTAATTCAAAAATTAAATTTATTAGGGATAATCACTGTTGCTGATATTGATGATTATTGGATGCCAGGTAAAGAACACCCAATTCATGATATTATTAAATTTAATAAGATTAATGAAAAAATTGTTGCAAATCTTAAAGTCGCTTCATATATTACAACAACAACTGAAATATTTGCAACTGAAATTAGAAAATTTAATAAAAACGTTTTTGTTTTTCCAAACGCAATTAATCCAAATGAAACACAATTTAAAGAACCAACATTAGAATCAGACCGATTAAGAATTGGTTGGTTAGGGGGTTCTTCTCATTTACATGACCTTCAATTATTAGACCAATCTTTTAATAAAATTATTAATCTTAAAGATAAATTACAATTTGTTTTATGTGGTTTTGATACAAGAGGAACCGTAACGGAAATTAATAACCAAACAGGTGAACATAATAAAAGAGATATTTTACCACATGAGACTGTTTGGGCTCAGTACGAAAAAATATTTACCCAAAACCATGTATTGGTGTCGGAAGACTACAAAAAGTATTTATTAAACTATACTCAAGAGGTTTACCCAAATCAATATGACGAATCATATGTAAGAGTTTGGACTCAACCTGTAACATCTTACGCTAAAAATTATTCAAAATTTGATGTATCTTTATCACCTATTAAAAATACAATGTTTAATAGAATGAAATCACAATTAAAAGTAATTGAAGCGGGATTTTATAAAAAAGCTCTTATTGCATCTGATTTAGGACCATATACAATAGATTTAAAACATTGTTTAAATCACGGTAACTTTGTTGATGGAAACGCAATGTTAGTTGATGAAAATAGAAATCACTCTGATTGGGCGAAACATATTAAAAAATTAGTTGAGAGCCCTAACATGGTAAAAGATATGGGGGAAAGATTATATGAAACTGTTAAAGACAAGTATGATTTAAATAACGTAACAAAAGATAGAAGAGCCTTTTATTTATCAATAATTAAATAATATAATATGATTAACATACCATTAACCAAAATTTTATTTTTAGATATTGAAACTGTCGGAATACAACCTGATTGGGATTCATTAGTTAAAAACAACGAATCCCTTTCATTTCAATTTGAACACTATTTTGATTGGTTTCAAAAAAGATTTCCTGAAGATGGGGCTAATGGAGTCTCTCAAATGTTTGTCAATCGTTCTGCCTTAGTTCCCGAATTTGCAAGAATTGCTTGTATTAGTGTTGCATTTGTAACTGAAAGTGGCGAAATAAAAATGCAATCATTTAGTGATACTGATGAGAAAAAAATGTTATTAGATGTTCAAAAACTTTTACATAGAGTTGGAGAACTAGGATTTTTTTTATGTGGACATAATGTAAAGGGATTTGACATCCCTATGTTAGCAAAACGAATGATTATGAATGGAATTATGCCACCAAAAATTTTACCTGGTCACGACACTAAACCGTGGGAAATTAAAGCTTTAGACACAAAAGAAGTTTGGCAATACGGTGGATATGGTTCTATTGCGTCTCTTGAACTTATGTGTGTTTGTTTGGGTGTTGAGTCATCAAAAACAATGGAGATAACAGGGAATAAAGTACATGAAGCTTTTTGGATTAAAAAGGATATTGAGGGAATTGTAAAGTATTGTGAAAAGGATGTGTCCGTATTAATTGAAGTAATAAAAAAATTAATAGATTTAAAATAATGAAAAATTTAAATAATATGGGATTTGACCCAAAAATTTATAATGACATTCTTGAAAAATTTGAAAAAATTAAATTTGACGCTGGAATAGAACCAGATGAAGAATCTCAAAAAGAACTTGAAGAATTTTTTGGAGTTGATTTAGAGGGTTTTGAAGATTTAGATGAAGAGTTTTTTAAAAATTCTCAGACACGAACTATTGAAGTTGAATTAATTCACAAAGATGCTGTTTTCCCAAAATATGCATACCTATCCGATTCAGGATTTGATTTACACTCAACACAAGATTTAGAAATTAAACCATTTGGCAGAATTTTAGTCCCAACAGGTATTAAAGTTTCTTTTGAGAAAGGTTATGAACTTCAGATTAGACCTAAAAGCGGTTTAGCGATTAAACAAGGATTAACCGTTCTTAATACACCAGGAACTGTAGACCAAGGATATACGGGCGAAATACAAGTAATTGTGTTCAATACAAATAACCATTCCGTAATGATTTCAAAAGGAATGAAAGTTGGACAAGCAGTTCTATGTCCTGTCATAAATGGGGAATATGTTAGATTTGAACAAGTTGACCAACTTGATGAAAAAGATAGAGGTGATAATGGATTTGGAAGTACGGGAATTTAAATATTAAATAATGATTACAGTAGGATATTCAACAAGAGAACATAACCCCCAATTTATCGAGTACTTAAAAAAAAGTTCGGGGTTTAAAAAAATAGAAGTTATTGAAAAGATTAATAACGGAGAGAAATCATTATCTCAAGTTTATAATGAAATTCTTGAGGAATCAAAAACTGACATAGTAGTTCTTTGTCATGATGACATTTACTTTGATACATCAAGTTGGTTCCACAAAATTAAAACTCATTTTGAAAAAACTGATTACGGTATCTTAGGTGTTGCGGGTACTACCAACATGCCAGAAACAGGTAGATGGTGGGATTCAAGAAACACCATGATTGGCATTGTTAACCATGAGAGTGAAGGAAAAAAATGGACATCAAAATACTCTGATGATTTAGGTAAATCAATTAAACCGACTGTTATTGTTGATGGTGTGTTTATTGCGTTAAGTAAATCAAAAATTAAACATACTTTTGACGAGGAGTTTGAAGGGTTCCATTTTTATGACATTGCATTTTGTTATAGGAATTACATAGAAAATGTTAAGGTTGGTGTTATCACAAACGTTAGAATCACTCACAAGTCAATTGGTCAGACCAATCAACAATGGGAAGATAATAGAGAATTTTTTGTTAAAAAATATGGGGAGAACTTACCATCAAAAATTCCGTTTGATGTTAATAAACGATTAAAGGTTTTATTGTCTTGCATCTCTTTTAGAAACTTTACAGGTTCTGAGTTATATGTTTTTGAGTTAGCGAAAAGTTTAATCAAATTAAACTGTAGTGTTACGGTTCTTTCACAAATTGGTGGACCTGTGACTGACATGGCAAAAAAACTTGGAATTAAATGTGTGTCATTTGAAAACGCTCCAGGTTTCAAACTTGGTGATGGACAATGGGGAACGAATACACCTGAAGGGTTCAAACCATCAACACCAAACGCGTTATATAGAGTTTCTGAAGTTGATTATGATATTGTTCATTTTCAACACAAGCCTGTTGCGGAAAGAATTTTAAATATGTATCCTGAATTACCTAAGATTTGTGCGATTCACTCTGAGGTTATTTCATTAGAAGACCCTGTTGTTGACCCAACAATTAAAAAATATGTCGCAATTCGTCCTGAAATTAAGGAACACATGATGAACAATTTTGAAATACCTGAAGAAATGATTGAAGTCATTTATAATCCTGTTGATAATGAAAAATTTAAATCTTTGAATACAACTGAAAAAGATTATGTTTTATTTGTTGGTACTATAGATTATTTGAGAAAAGAAACCATTTTAGATTTAATCGAATACACAAGAGAGATTGGAAAAGAACTTTGGTTGGTTGGTGATAATAATGGAAATTATTTAGAAAATGTATTACTTGAACAACATGTTAAGTATTTTCCGGCAACATGGAACATAGAAAAATTTATTTTAGATGCGTATGAAACCGCAGGAATTCAATTAGGTAGAACAACCATCGAAAGTTGGATGTGTGGTAAATCAAGTTGGATTTATAAAGTAGACTCTGGCGGATTTATTTTATCTAAAGAAAAACATGAACCACCAACAGACATTGAAAAGTATTATTCCATGAATGTTGCACAACAAATAAAAGAACAATACCTCAAAATTTTATCATAAATGAAATTAGGTTTAATTAGTGTTAATGAAATTGGTTTGTCTTTTGGATTGTTATGCGAAAAAAAAGGTCATGAAGTTTTAGTTTCAAATAGTAATGATGATTATGTTTTTAATCTTAATCAAAATATATGTATTACAAATGAACCATTAATCCAATCTATGTTATTTGATACCACTAAATTTAGTGCAACAACAAGTAATGCAGAGGTAATTAAAAATTCCGACATTATTTTTATTTTTTCTCCAACCCCATCTAATATTGATGGTAATTATGACACAACAAAAGTTTTTGATGTTGTTTCAGAATTTTATAGTTTATCTTCTCAGAACTTTTCTCTTTATAATAAAAAAGTGGTAATATGTTCCACAACAAATCCTGGTGAAGTATCACAAATTCAAGAAAGATTAAACATGTTTAATATCCAAGTCGCATATAATCCATTTTTTACAAATGATGGTGAGATTGTAAAAGATATTGAAAATCATGAAATGGTCTTAATTGGCGGAGAATATCAAGAACTAATAAATGATTTAATTAGTTTACACACTGAACTTAAAAAAGTTCTTGTTAATGTTTATACAATGTCATCAAAGGCTGCCGAATTAACAAAAATTAGTATTAATTCATTTTTATCGGTAAAAATTAGTTATGCCAACATGTTAGGTGAAATTATAACTAAATCAGGAGTTGAGGATGAGGTTGATATGGTATTAACCGCAATTGGTGGTGATTCAGGAATTGGACAAAAACATATGAAATATGGTTTTGGGTATGGGGGTCCAACAATTAATGGAGATAATAAATCGTTAAAACATTTTGCTAATAGTATTGATGCAAATACCGAATTAATTGCAAGTGTTGATACATTCAACAAATCACACATTTATTTTTTAAAAGAATATTATATTCAAAAAAATCCAAATAAAGAAGTACCATTTATTATGAACCACATAACGTATAAGAAAGGTACTAATGTAATTGAGGAGTCACAGCAATTTCAATTATGCGTTGATTTATTAAATGAAGGATATACATTAAACGTTATTGAAATACCTGAAGTTGCAGAAAAATTAACATCATTAAGTGAGTCGTATGATGGTCGATTAAAGTTTTTTCCAATAGGTACAAAACCAGAAGGATACGAAATTAAATTAAATTAACATGGAAATAAGAGTATTAGTAATCAACCTAAATAACAAAGATTATACAAAGAATTGTATTAACTCATTAATTAATCAAAAGTGTAAAAATTTTATGATGACTAGAATAATTGGAAATAACCCCCTTAAAAAAACACCATATTAATTTATAATGAAACTACTAATTAAATTTCCCACAAGAAACCGAAAAAATAAATTTTTTAAAGTTCTTAGAGAATATCAAAATCTGTGTGAAGATTTAAATAATACTTATTTCTTAATCACGTTAGATAATGACGATGAAAGCATGAATCCATCAGATGTTGAAGATATTTTTAACACTTTTAAAAATGTTAAAGTAATTTATGGAACTAGTAATTCTAAAATACATGCTGTTAATAGAGATATTGAATTAGTTAATGATTGGGATATTGTATTACTAGCGTCTGATGATATGACTCCAAAAGTTAAAGGATATGACAATATAATTCGTAATAAAATGAAAGAATTTTATTCTGATACAGATGGTATTTTATGGTTCAATGACGGGTTCCAAGGAGAAAAATTAAATACGCTTTGTGTATTAGGTAAAAAATACTACGAAAGATTTAATTACATATACCATCCGGATTATAAGTCCTGTTGGTCAGATAATGAATTTATGGAAGTTGGTAAAATTTTAAAAAAACAAACTTATATTGATTCTGTAATAATTAAACACGAACACCCTGATTGGGGGTATGGAAATAGAGACCAAATACATACAAATAATATTAATGACTATCAGTACGACCTTGAGGTTTACAATAGACGTAAAGAAATTAATTTTGAATTATGAAAAAAGTAATTAGTTTTTCATTATGGGGAGATAATCCAAAATACACTATAGGTGCAATAAAAAATGCCGAACTAATTGATACAATATATCCAGGGTGGATAGGTAGATTTTATTGTGGCAAATCAGTTCCAATTGATATTATTGAAATTTTAAAAACATACACTAACGTTGAAGTTATTGAAATGGGAGAAAATGGTGATTGGTCAGGAATGTTTTGGAGATTTTACGCATGTGAAGATTCTGATGTGATGATATCCAGAGATACTGATTCAAGATTAAATTTAAGAGAAAAAAACGCTGTTGATGAATGGTTAAATTCCGATAAAGATTTTCATATAATGAGAGACCATCCATATCATAACGCATTAATTTTAGGAGGTATGTGGGGGGTAAGAAATGGTATTCTTAAAAATATTGTAGATTTGATTAAAAATTATAATAAAGGTGATTTTTGGCAAGTAGACCAAAATTTTTTAAGAGAACAAATTTACCCTATTGTGGTTAATACCTCATTTGTCCATGACTCATACCATAACATTAATTCATGGTCTAAAAATTTCTCAATTGAAAGAATTGACCAAGAATTTGTTGGTGATGTTTTTGATGAACACAATCAACGACATTCCCAATATTATAAATTAATATCATGAAAACAAAATATGATGTTACAGTTTTAATTTGTGTACATAGTGGTGACTATGACCATGATTCTTTATTGGTTAAATCTTTAAAGTCATTAGAAAATCAAACATATAAAAATTTTATATCATAAAATTTTTAGTTCACATTGGTTCTTAATAACTTATATTTAAAAATAAATTAAACACATTATGTCAATATTAATAACAGGTTCAGATGGTTTAGTAGGTTCATCGTTAAAAAAACTTTTAGGTGATGGTCACGTATATCATACTCGTAAAGACGCTGAATTAACCAATAGAGAACAAACATTAGATTATATTAATTATCATGTAAAACACAGTGGTGTTGATACAATAATTAATTGTGCTGCGAAAGTTGGTGGGGTACAGGCCAATATGAAAAATAATAAAAAGTTTTTTATTGATAACTTCGTTTTAAATAACAATGTTATTGAAGCGTCATTTAGAAATGAAATACCAAACTTTGTTAATATTTTATCAACGTGTATTTTTCCCGATAAAAATATTACGTATCCTCTAACTGCAAATCAAATCAATTTGGGTCCACCACATTTTTCAAACCATGGATATGCATATGCAAAAAGATTGGCAGGTTATGAAATGAACATAGTTAAACAAGTGTTAAATTCAAATTGGGTTTCAGTTGTACCAACAAATGTTTATGGCCCATCAGACAATTTTCATTTAGAAGATGGTCATATGATTCCTGCAATGATTCATAGAGCATTTTTGGCAAATAAAAATAAAGAAAAGATGGTCGTTTGGGGTGATGGTTCACCATTAAGACAAGTAATTTATTCTGAAGATTTGGCAAAATTAATTATTTGGTCATTAGATAATTGGAAAAATGAGGAACCGTTTATGGCAGTAAACCCAAATGAAATAACAATTTTAGAAGTCGCAAAAGAAATTTGTAATAATTTTAATATATCTGAAGATGATTTAATTTTTGATGAATCAAAACCAAAAGGTCAACATAGAAAACCTGCAGTTTCAGACGCACCATTAGAATTTAAATTTACACCACTTTCCGAAGGAATCAAAAAATCGGTTAAGTGGTTTTTAAAAAATTACCCTAATATAAGAAAATAATCAGTATATATGAAAAAAGCTCTAATCACAGGTATAAATGGACAAGATGGTTCATATTTAGCAGAATTTTTAATTGATAAAGGATATGAGGTGTTTGGCACATTAAAACGTAATTCAGTTGCCGAAAATCAAACTGCAAGATTAGATTCAGTATATGATAAAATAAAATTATTTTATGCCGATTTAACAGATTTGTCTTCATTAATATCTGTAATACAAAAAACACAACCAGATGAAATTTATAATTTGGCCGCCCAATCACATGTAAGAATTTCATTTGACCAACCAATTTACACTGCACAAGTTACTGGTGTCGGCACATTAAATATGTTAGAAGCTGTTAGGTTAATTAAACCCGATGCTAAAATTTACCAAGCGTCGTCATCCGAAATGTTTGGTAATTCGATTGATTCTGATGGATTTCAAAGAGAAACAACACCAATGAATCCTGTTTCACCTTACGGATGTGCTAAAGTGTATTCGTATAATATTTGTAAAAACTATAGAAACTCATATGACATGTTTATTTCTAATGGTATTTTATTTAATCACGAATCACCAAGACGAGGGACAAATTTTGTAACTAATAAAGTTGTTAAAGAAGCGGTTAAAATTAAATTAGGATTATCTAACAAATTGGCATTAGGTAATTTAGATGCCACAAGAGATTGGGGACATGCTAAAGATTATGTTGAGGCGATGTGGATGATATTACAACTTGAAACACCAAATGATTATGTATGTTCTACAGGAGTATCTCACACAGTTAAAGAATTGTGTGAATATGTTTTTGGAAAATTAGATTTGTCATACCAAGACTATATTGTTTTAGATGAAAAATTTTTAAGACCTGAAGAATTAAACGATTTAAAAGGAGACCACTCAAAACTTAAAAAACATACTGGTTGGGAACCAACATACACTTTTGAATCAATGCTTGATGAAATGATTGAGTATTGGTTAAAGTACTACAGTAAAAAATAAAACTTTAAATTAAAATAATGGCGACAAAACCAACTAGAAAATCACCAACACCAACACCACTATCAGAAGAAAGAAGTACAAGAACAAAAAAAGAAATTATTTGTTCAATCATAAAAAGAAAAACTAAAGAAAAGTTTTTAACCCAAACTCAAAAAAGTTATTACGATGTTTTGACATCAAGTGAGGTAACTATTTGTTCAGGACCAGCAGGTGTAGGTAAAAGTTATATTACAATGAAAGCGGCAATTGATTTATTATCAGACCCAAATACACCTTATGAAAAAATTATTATTGTGAGACCCGCAGTTGAAGCTGAAGAAAAATTGGGTAGTTTACCTGGGAATGTAGAAGAAAAATTAGACCCTTATATATTTCCATCTTATTATTTGTTAAATAAAATTATCGGAAAAGAAACCAGAGAAAAATTAAAAGAACTTGAAGTTATTGAAGTTTTTGCATTAGCGTTTATGAGGGGTATGAATATTGACAATTCAATATTAATATTTGAAGAAGGTCAAAATGCAACACCGAGTCAAATGAAACTTCTATTAACAAGGATTGGATTTAATAGTAAGTTTTTTATTTCTGGAGATGTCGAACAATCTGACAGATATAAAAACAAAACACACAGTGGTTTATGGGATGCTATTGAAAAATTTAGAGACTCTAATCACATTTCCACTTTTGAATTTAAAGATAAAAAGGACATCGTTAGAAATCCTTTGATTAGTAAAATTTTAGACAAATACGATAACGAGACAGAATGAAAATTGCGATAGAATTAAACGGAGTATTAAGAGATACTTTAAAAAAAATACAACAAGAGTATGAAAAATGGTACCTTGAGAATCCTTTTAAAGAAGATGAGGAAAAATCTGAATATGAAGTAATTTCAGATTTAACAACTTTAGATATATCAAAACATCTTAAATTTAAAGATGAAGATGAATTATATAATTTTTTATATAAAGAACATACTATGGAAATTTTTGGTCATGCAGGTTCAGTTGAACATTCTAGTATGATGGATTTTAATGAGTTTTATTTAGATTTGAGAGATTCTCACGATATTTTAATCGTTTCGGATGAAATGGGTAAATCAAAACCAGCGTCTTTATTTTTTATTTCAAAATTTGGTTGTTTAGTTGAATCTGTTAAATTTTATAGTGAATCAACAATTAATTCACTTTGGGATTCAATAGATGTTTTACTTACTGCAAATCCTAGTCTATTATTAAATCATCCGAAAGATAAAACAGTTATTAAATATGAAACATTATATAATAAAGACATTAATGTTAAACATTATATAACAAATTTTAAAGAATTAAAAACAAAAATAAAAGAGATATATGATTAAAGTATTAGGAGAAAATTATTATTTTGATTTAGACAGAGTTGAGGAATACTTAGATATGTCAAATGACATCTTTGATGAGGAATATACCGGCTCAACAGAAATAAAAATTAATATAGTAAAATTTGAAATAGTTAAAATGTTAATGGATACTATTTTAACAGAACATGAAGAAATTGACGAAAAATTAGGAATAAAATCAAGTACAAACACTAGTATACCATTTAGGTTAGCTTTTAATAGCCTATTAAATAAAAAACTTATAAATCACTATTAATATGGAATTATCTTTAAACGAAAAAGTAAAACAATCAATTCAAAATTTAAAAAATAAAAAATCGAGAATATATTTCTTAGTACAAGATACTAAGGGAAACGCGAAAGCATCGGTTAGATTAATTTATCAGACAGCAAAAGTTCTTTTAGATTCTGGATTTAACCCTATCATTCTTCATGAAAAAAATGACTACTCAGGCGTAGTTGCTTGGATGGATGAAGAATATATGTTAATCCCGCATAAATCAATTGAGGGTCAAAATTTAGAAATTTCTCCTGAAGATTTTATTGTTGTACCTGAAATTTTTGGTTTTATTATGGAACAAATTAAAAATTTACCTTGTGGTAAAATTGTTTTAACTCAAAATTATTCTAATATTGTTGAAACATTACAACCAGGACAAAGCTGGTCCCAATATGGATTTTTTAAGTGTATTACAACTAGTAAACAACAACAAGAATATATTGAAAACGTAATGAGACAAACTAGTTTTGATATAATTAAACCTTTAATTACTGATAGTTTTTATCCAAAACTTTTACCACCGATGCCAATTATTGGTGTTCACACTAAAGAACAAGAAGATACTATTAATATAATTAAAACTTTTTATTTAAAATTCCCACAATACAGATGGTTCACATTTAGGGATTTGAGAGGTCTTTCTGAAAAAGAATTTTCAAATTCGTTACGTGATTGTTTTGTTAGTGTATGGATAGACGAAAAAAGTGGATTTGGTACATTTCCATTAGAATCTATGTCATCAGGAGTACCAGTAATTGGTAAAATACCTAATATGAGACCTGAATGGATGACTGAAGATAATGGTGTTTGGATTACAGACCCAACAATGATTTGTGATTTTATCGCAGACTTTATTCAAAATTGGTTGGAGGATAACATCAAACCTGAACTTTACGAAAATATGAAAAAAACAACCGAAAATTACACAAATAAACAAGAATTTGATTCTACAGTTACCTCACTATTCCAAGAGTATTTAAACATAAGAGCAAATTCATTTGAAGAACAAATATCTAAAACCGAAGAATAATATGAGCAATAAATTATCACTATCCGTTATATTACCAATTAAATCATCAAAAGTTAAAGATTTTGAAGAGTATTTTGATAAAGCCATTACATCAATCAATGCACAAACAGTTGAAATTGAAGAATTGGTTATTGTTCATTCATCTGAAGAATCTTTAGTTAATTTTTTAAATGATTATAATTTTGGAACATTAAATGTTGTAAAATTATTATGGGACAAAAAATTAAATTATTGTGACCAAGTAAATTATGGTATTAGTAATTCAAAAGGAGTTTGGGTTTCATTATTTGAATTTGATGATGAGTATTCGTCAATATGGTTTAAAAATGTTAAGAAGTACGCTGAGTCATTCCCTCAAGTCCAAGCATTTTTACCTGTAGTTGTCGAGACAAATGAACAAGGAGTATTTGCCGGATTTACAAATGAGGCCACATTTGCGGCCAATTTTAGTCAAGAAATAGGATTTCTAACAAATGATACATTACAAAATTATCAAAATTTTCAAACAGCAGGATGTGTAATTAAAAAATCGGTTATTGAAGATTTTGGAGGATTTAAATCATCTATTAAATTAACTTTTGTTTATGAATTTTTATTAAGACTAACATATAACTCTGTTTCAATTATGACAATTCCAAAACTTGGTTATAAACACACCAACATGAGAGAAGGTTCTATTTTTTGGAATTACAAATTTGGTGAGGAAAAAATGATTGAGGATGAAGTTTCATTTTGGATTCAAACTGCAAAAAAAGAATATTTCTTTGTTGAGGATAGAAACATAAAATACCAATTAGACAATGATTAATGATAGAATCTTTGTCAGCATCAACCGAAGAAGTTTTATCTAAAAAAAGAGGTAGAAAAACTGTAAATTTAAATTATTTTGATGTTGCAGAAGAAACTGCGGTTAGAAGTTTTTTATTAGCAAAAACCTCAGAAGAAAAAAATAAAATATATAACGAATGTTTGAAAGAACCTCTCGATAAAATGATTTCATCAATCATACGAAGATATAAGTTATATCGAAAAGATATGGATTTTAATGAAATTCATTGTGATACTCACTCATTTTTAATGACAAAAGTTGACAAATTTAAACCGTCAAAAGAAAAAAAGGCATATTCTTATTTTGGAACAATTTGTAAAAATTACTTAATGGGTCAAATAATTAAAGACCAAAAAGAAACAAATAGAAAAGTATCATATGAAGATATGTCACAAAGTATTGAGGAAAGACCTGATATGATGTATCGAATTGACGATGAAGAAATGGATACTAATGCAATTATTATAAAATATTTAAACGAATTACGGTATTTTATTGAAAATGAAAATTTAAGTGATAATGAAGTAAAGTTAGGATACGCCTTAATTGATTTATTTGATAATTATGAATCTATTTTCTCAAGTGCGGACAATAATAAATTTAATAAAAATGTCATCTTACTATCGTTAAGAGAAATGACCAATCTTAGTACAAAAGAAATTCGTGGCTCAATTAAAAAATTTAAAAAATTATATATTTTAATTCAATCAAAGATGAAAATAAATTAAAAAGTATTTATAATATGCCAAGACCACAACGTAAAGAAATTAATTTTACTAAAGATTCAATATTATCTTTAATGCAAGAAATTTATAATGAACTTGTAGAACAAAGGCAAACAGCAATCAGAATTCAAAATAAAATGTTGACAATGTTAAAAGACCCTGAAGACATGACAACCATTGGTCCTGTTATTGAAAAACAACAAAAAATTGTTAATGATTGTGTTGAAAAAAAAATTAGTTTATCAAAATTACAATCCAGTATTTGGGAAAAATCAAACAACAATACAGAATCACTTTCACTTGCTGATTTAGATGATGATTTAATTCAAAATCTGATTGATAAAGATGTATCCAGTAATGAAGAATCTTATAAAATAAAGTGATATGCCGACTCCTGACTTAAACCAAGGACAAATTGAAGTTAAAAATAAAATTTCAGCAATTAAAAACTTTGCTCAAGTTTCCAATTCTGAAAAAAAATTAAAAAGAAGCGCGGGTAATTCAGAATCAAAAGGAATCCCTGATATTGCTTCTAGTCTTGATAACGCATCAAAAGACCAAAAAAGATATTTAAAACCTCCACCAAATTCTTTTGACCAAGTATTGGAGATGATAGGTTTAACTAGTGGTAATGGTTCTGAAACTTTAAAATATTTAAAAAAAAAATTATTGTTAACGGCCACTAAAATAGAGCCTGAAATTAAAAAAATCATAACTAAAAACGCTATAAAAGCTTTAGGTTGTTCTCAAGAACAAACATTTCAAGGATTTACTTCCGATTTTTTAGAACTTAATCCTTTAAATACACTTCCAGTAGGTCAAGGAATATATGTCCCAATTGAATCTATGGATATTTCAGGAATGTTAAAAACTACAACAGATTCAAAAATAGGTAAAGTAGTTTATGAAAAACCTAACCCAAATGTGATTGAGAACGTATATAAACCTTATAAAGGAAAAGTCCCGTTCCCAATGAATAAAGAATTTAATAATAGATTACAGGGAACATTTGTCACAGATTCATTTAATGGTGAATATGGTAAATATTATCAAGGGGTGTCAAACCAAAACTTATTTGATTTTCAATATAGCCCAACAAACCAATTTGGTGTTGACCAAGCGTGTTTTAAAGTCGCTTTAATATCTAAAGTTAACGAATCATTAACTATCACTGGTGGTTCAGTAAATAAAGTTATTGATTTTTTAGAAGATTATTACGGAACAATTAAACTTTTTGATACTACTGACTTTACCGCAGTTATGATGAATGCTGTGTCAGGTGCAATAAATATTAAAGCAAATCTTACTTCAGATGAGATTAGCAAACAATCACAATTTATGTTAATTCTTCAGAGAATATTAGGTCTTTGTTTTGACTCAAGAAGAGAAATTGACGTTAGTGGAGTTTCAAAAATTGCCGAGTTAGATGGTGTTGACGAATCATTTTTTGAACTTACTGAAATTGATTTAAGAAATATTGATGTACAAATTAGTAATATACAAAATGGTGTTATGGAACTTGTTGATTGTGATAACGTAAAAGTTCCTGTTGATTATGAAACAATAATTGATGGATTAATTGACCTTAGAGAAACCGAAAATTTGTCTTCAGCGTTAGAAGTTAATAAAATTATTGCGATTAGTGATTCTTTAGTTCAAAATCCTGATTGGAAAGTCCTTTTACCAACAAATTTAAATTTGCAAGTTTTTGATGAAGATTTTATAAAAAAAATCCCGTTATCCGTTGCTGGAGCAGTTTTAAGCCCAAAAGTTTTATTCCCAATTTTTGTTTTAATGCAGTCACTTGAATCCAATGCAACAAATTCTTTTAATTCTGCGGTAACATCAGCAAACACTTTTATTCAAAGTGCTAATACTATTGGTAATTCAGTTAATAATCTTATTAATAGTAACGTTGATTTTTTAAAAACTTTTAAAAAATTTAATATAGAAATGGTTGCGGAAATTGGGGCTATTTTTGTAACCGAACTTTTTAATATATTAAAAAAAGATTTAATTAATCTTATGAGACCAATTATCGCAGATATTGGAAGTGAAGCATTAAAAGCCAAACTGCAAATGATAGAAAAATTAATTACTATTGCATTAATTATTAATCAAATTGTAATAGGGGTTAAGGATTACAAAAAATGTAAATCTTTAATTGACGATATTTTAATAATACTAAATTTAATAAGCTCTTTGGCGCCTCCGGGAAGTAAAATACCTAAAGTATTATTATTATTATCAAATTTTTTGCCTGGAACGTCACCTTCAAGGGCAAGTATTAATACAATAGAAGAACTACAAAAACTTGGAATACCTACAGGTACTTTACCTGATGGTTCACCAAATTTAATGTTATTATTTAACTTAGCATCTAATAAAGCAACAAAAAAAGAATCTGCTCAAAATGGAAAACTTGATGCTATTGGAATTAGTGCTGATGGCAAACCGGTTCGGATTAGTGGAAAATCTACATAATATGACAAAAGAAGAATTTGAAAACATTTTAAATTTACAAAACAATTTAAAAGAATTACCTAATACAAAGTTAGTTGAAGTTATGGATAAACTAACTGTCACATTTGATTTAACTAAAGAAAATGTAATTAGTTTAACTATATATTTAGATAAACTTGAAGAGTTATATAATAATACCCTTAAAGAATATCAATCTAGAAAGTTATAAACATGGACGATAATACAATTTTTTTTCAAATAACTGTACTTGACAATCAAGACCCAATGATGTTAGGGAGGATTAGAGCAAGACTTTTAACTGACGACTATAATTCAATTATTAACTCAATTAAATCCCCTCCTTGGGATGAGAAAGTAGATATTTGGACTCAAAGAGACCCATTTGTTTTTAATCCTTTGATGCCGTATTTTATGTACCAAGTACCAAAAGTGGGTGAAATGGCTCAAGTTTTGTATACAAATAAAGAATTTAAATATCAAAATCAATATTACATACAAAACACATTTTCAAGTCCAACAACTACAGGATATGAATTTTATCAGGGAGGTAATAAGTTTACAGCAACAGGAACACAATTAAAAAATCCAAAACCTTTAAAAAACCAAGACGGTACTTATACAGACCGAGAAATTCATAAAGGCGTATTTCCAGAACCAGGAGACAATGCTTTGTTAGGTAGGGGTAGTGCGGATGTTATTGTACAACAAGATGAGATTTTAATTAGAGCCGGAAAATTTAAAGGTACTCAATTACAACCAAATGTTCCACCAGTAGCCAACCCAAAAAGAGGATTTTTACAAATATCAAGATTTAATAAATCAAAAAATAAATTGACTCCAAATATTGTAACAAAATCAAATGAAATAACAGTACAAGTAAAATATCTTATAGAATGGGTAATAACCAATCCTGAAAACATGCAAGATGTTTTTTCAGGAACAATATACCTATACCAATTAAAGGCCAATTTATCAACAAATTCAAAAAATTTAACGGTTGATAGTGTTATTGATGAATCTTTAAAATCGTTGGTAAAGTCAACAACTTTTAGTTTAAAAACAAGAAACGAATCAATTGATTTGATTAATGACTTTATTAAAGAATGTAATGGTAGTCCAGAACTTCTTCCAGTATTTTACAGACCAAATAAACTAACTTATGCTTATTTAATTCCCTCAAGTCTACCAACACTTCAATATAACCCAAATTATTCATCAATAGGTAATAAAGTTTGTTTAGGTGGCAATTGTAATATTAATCTTCAAGTTATTGATATTGCAACATCTCAAATAGTTGCAACAAGTAGTATTGATGGTCTTGAAAGTGTTGCCGAAGAACTTTATCAAGCGGCAATAAATGAAATCACAAACAATTTACTTGGTCTTAATATTGAAGAAGTTATCCTGCCAGAGTATACTCAATTAAATGGAACACCAATATTTCCCCCAACTTCAATTACGTCTCAACAATCAATAGATTCAACCAATAATATTTCCTACATTTTTAATAAAGTTAAATTAAACTCAGCAC
>Ga0209086_10001251_pt1 | contig 20835 bp, 18 predicted proteins | sample M_130207_XF_Meta_FD_187312 | JGI IMG/M metagenome (GOLD analysis project Ga0209086, IMG submission 187312) | Freshwater microbial communities from Lake Montjoie, Canada to study carbon cycling - M_130207_XF_MetaG (SPAdes) (version 2) | ecosystem: Environmental > Aquatic > Freshwater > Lake... | reverse complement strand
GGAAAACCCGTAAGGAAGTGGCCGCCGACCTGCGGCTGATTTACCAGTCGGCCACCGTCGAAGACGCCGAGCAACGCCTCGGTGAATTCGAGGCCAAATGGGATAGCCAGCACCCGCCGATTGCCCAGATCTGGCGGCGCAACTGGTCGCGCGTGATCCCATTCTTCGACTACCCGCCGGAAATTCGCAAGGTGATCTACACCACCAATGCGATCGAATCGATTAACATGAGCCTGCGCAAAATCATCAAGAACCGCAGTTCATTTCCCACCGACGAGGCCGCGAGCAAGCTGCTGTATCTGGCACTAAACAACATCAGCCGGAAATGGACTATGCCCATTCATGACTGGAAAGCCGCACTGAACCGCTTCACGATTCAATTCGAAGATCGAATGTTGCCGATTTAAAAACAGAAAACCCGTTTACACAAAATCCGGTACACCCCCTCGGCCTACTATCCTCTAACACCCCCCTCATACTACAGACACTGCAATCGCATTTAAGTTTTATCATTTTAGACGCACTACTCTAGTAACCACCCGTTCAAGGGGTGGCTTGATCGCAACAATTTCTCGATAGCCAATATAATTAGTTCTAGTAACCACCCGCTCAAGGTGTGGCTTGATCAAGTGCGGTGCAATCGACTCCCGGATTCATGTTCTAATAACCACCCGTTCAGGGGGTGGCTTGATCCTTGCTAGCTATCAAGCGCGGCGAGGTGCTGGTTCTAGTAACCACCCATTCAGGGGGTGGCTTGATCAACAACGGTCTGAAAGTCATTCTAGCCTTTGTTCTCGCCTTTGTTCTAGTAACCACCCGTTCAAGGGGTGGCTTGATCGTTGCTGGGTTCCGCAACAATGTAGCCGTTTTTCTAGTAACCACCCGCTCAAGGGGTGGCTTGATCCGATACGCTGCAACATCTTAATTAACTAGCTATTTTCTTTCGGCGGGTGCTGAAAACGTCACTATTTGGGCTGGTTTCCAATCGCCGATGGTGATTTTTTTTATTAAAACTCCGTCATCTATCACATCGAATGTGCCGCTGATCTCACCGCAACCCCGCGCCGTTTGCGCTCCGAGAATAGGCCGCAGGCTTAGCGCATTAAGCGCCAACTCAATCATTGGCAGGTCACGGTCTCGCGCATTTTCAATAACAAGACGACCGCTTAAGTCAATACCAGCAGGTAGCGCGTAGTACCCTACCAACGTCCGGGTACTGTTTTGCATATCACCCATTTCCCCCTTAAATTTCTCTACTTCGGCCTCTGACAATTTTCGAGCAGCTTCGAGGTCAACGACAGACTCCCCTTTTTTTATCCCCGCTTTAATCTTTCGCTCTAAATCCTTAAGTGCAGTTAATTTTTTCGCCCTGCTACTGTTGGCCTCAGTTCGCCCAAGAAAAATCTCACGGTCGGCCGCGCTCACCATATCCAGAACGCCCTCGGTAGCGTCAAGGTCTTTGCGCACCCCGGTAAACGCCTCGGGAAGAATGTTGGTCGCCGGTACAAAGTGACTAACCAGTAAGCGCGACTTGATGCTCATACCGCAACCAAACAAATCAATCACCTGATTGCCATCGCGTGTGGCCTTCAACTTGAGCAGGTCGACATCTTGTTTTTCTTCGCTTGCGGAGTCTTGGCCGATCAAGTCCGCATAGGCACTCTGCAATGTGTAATGCTTCCCCGCTTCGGCTGCGACCCGCATGGCGTCAACCACAATGGCGCGGCGCAAGAAACCCCGCACAGTAGTTGAGGGCAGGTAGCCGGTTTGCTGCTTGTTGCCGTCTGCATCAACGCCACGGGTCATTACTGGAAAGTTCTTGTATCGGTTGGCCATCCCGCCCTCTGCAACGGGCATGGCGATAGACAGTGGGGAGGTGGTGTGGATGTTCGTCCTGATGATTAGGTTTTTCATTTTTTTGTTCCTATGGATTAGATGATTAGTAGTCCGAAACCAAAGGCGCGACTCGTGCCACCCACCCCATTTTTCAGTGCCATTGCAAACTTCTCTGCATCGGTCACTTTTAGTGCGCCTGCAAAATCCGTGCGGTCTACGGTAAAACTTTTCCCGGTTTTCTCGACCTTGAAGAATTTTGCCGTGCAATTGACTGTCAGCAATTCAAAACCGAGGCGCGCTCCCTGACGCGCTAACCACGCATGGCGGCTGTGCCAATCGGCGACCGGAAAGTAGCTACGCCTGCCTTGTGTTTTCTTGCTGACACTGGCGCGTAACTGAAAAACTCGCACGTCGCCTGTTTGTGGGTTTTCTACAGGAGTTGCCTCGTTACCAATGGCTGCGGCTGTGCGGATAAGTAAACGATCCCCGCAGTCACGGAACAGGGCTTTTTCACCAGAGACTAACCCGGCGGTCGTGCGATGCAGCGAATACCCAGCGGCTGATGGGGGTTTGGGCAGCAAGTAATCTTGCATCATTTGGACACGCCTCCGCTTTTACGTTGTTTAAATAAAACTTTGTGTGTTTTGCAGCCGTCTTTTTCCGGTTCGATCGTGTAATCGAACGTCTCGACTCCCTTGGCGGAACAAACACGCACGGCACGAAGGTCGTAGGTAATGAACAAATTCCCGACCGGTATGGGCTTTTTGTCGAACTCCATCAGTATCGCCGGTGTGCCATTCCAGTTGTCGAGCAGGTCGGCAAACGCCTCGTAACGGGTTTTCTCCGCATACTTGATTTCTCGAGCAGCGAGTTTGAATTGCATCGTTGCGCCCTCAGGTTTGATGATTGCCCAGCCGCTGGCTACGCGCTGCTTCGTGCCCCCCTTGGCCATATCGTGTCCGCCGGATAGAACAGCCTGGGCGTCGGCCACGGCATCACCGGTTTGTGGGACAAGGTAACGGCCAAAATTCTGATTCAATAGTTCAATCGCGTTCATACTGCCCTCTCACAGTGGTGGCGCGTAACAAGCGGCGCGGTTCAAGACATTCCAATAAGCTGGACGCCACGCGGCATCGACAATCGGCAGGGATTTGTCGCCCGTGAACATATCAATGGGGATTGGCCGTAACGGTTCCCCGGCATAACCGATCAGACCATCAAGCTCCGCATCTTCTATTAGCCATGCAGAAACCTCACCAAAGCCCGCGGCGCGACGCTTGCCAATAAACTGCACGGGGCTTAACAGGCGCTCGATCTCAACGGCGTCACCCTCGGCATACCAAGTGATTTCTGGCGCGGCGTAGACGGGGTATGAGTTCATCACGTTGGTCAGGGACGAGTCGAACTTCTTGTGCAGCTGGCCGTGCTTGTTTTTCTTGATTTGGTCGGGATTGATTGAATGCGTCTCCCGGAGTCCGGCGATGAAAGCCTGCTTCGCCTTGTCGATAGGCTCAAAAATAGCCGCCGAGGCATGAAACAAGCCATTTGTCTGGTTTACCGGCACCGATGCGTGCGCCTTATCAACGTCGCCTAATTCGTCGAAGAGTTGTGCTGCCAAGATTCCGTCTAGCGTCATATGGCCGACCTTGATAAACGGTGATTTCAAGGCGGCAGTTACTCTGATGCTCTTGCGCATGGTGATCGTCCCTTCCGGAGGTGAGCCAAGCTTCATCTTACTGTATTAATTTCGCTTGGTTGGCCGGCAACATGAATCTGGTGATGCCTGACCGCGCTTTTCTCCACGCCCTGCGCACATTGTGCACACGCCACGGGACGCTGTTGATATTGGACGAAGTGATGACCGGCTTTCGCGTCGGCCCCAAGGGCGCGCAAGGCCTGTTCGGCATCACTGCGGATCTGGTTACGCTGGGCAAAATCGTTGGCGGCGGCATGCCGCTCGGCGCTTTCGGCGGCCGGCGTGATGTGATGGCAAGCATAGCGCCGCTAGGTCCCGTGTATCAGGCGGGCACACTGTCGGGAAATCCGGTGGCTGTCGCCGCCGGACTGGACCCTCAAAGCGATCGACACGCCGGAGTTTTTCGGGCGCCTTGCAACAGCCACGCGCAAATTGACGGACGGCCTGGCCGCCGCCGCGCGCGCCAGCGGCGCCGTATTTTCGGCGCAGGCGATCGGCGGCATGTTCGGCCTCTATTTCCGCGCCACGCCGCCGTTATCTTATGCGGAAGTCATGACCTGCGACGTGCCAGCGTTCAATCGCTTTTTTCACTCGATGCTCAAGCAAGGCATTTATCTCGCGCCATCGGCGTTCGAAGCGGGCTTCGTCTCGTCCGCGCACAACGACGCGGATATCGAACAAACGCTGGCGGCGGCGCGGCATTATTTTTCCGGCGCCGCCTGAGTTGCAGCGCGCACCCGATAAAAAAGGCGGCCTTGGCCGCCTTTTTTAGTTGATCTGCTCGCGCGTCAACGCAGCCCCGACATATATTCAGACACTGCTTTGATTTCCGCATCCGACAAACGGGCGGCGACCGCGCGCATCATGCGGTTTGGATCGTTGGCACGCTCGCCCGCACGGAACCCCTGCAGTTGGGCGACCGTATATTCGGCATACTGGCCGGCCACGCGCGGAAACTGCGCGGGAATTCCGGCGCCGCTGGGTCCATGGCAGGACGCGCAGGCAGCCACGCCTTTGCTCATGATGCCGCCGCGATAAATCTGCTGACCCAGCTTGACCAGCGCCGGATCTTTGGCAGCGCGGGTTTTCGGTTTCTGCGCTTCGAAATAAGCACCCAGATTTTTCATGTCCTGGGGGGACAGCGCGGCCGACATGCCGAGCATGACGGGATTTTTGCGTTCCTTGTTGGCTTTGAAGTCGGCAAGTTGCTTCGCAATATAGTCGGCGTGCTGCCCGGCGAGCACCGGATTGGCGGGGCTTGGGCTGTTGCCGTCCGCGGCATGACAGGCGGCGCATACCTTGGTAACAATCGCTTGCGCCTGTGCGGGATCAGTTTTGGCCGCCGGCTCGGCAGCGTGGCCGAGCGGAACATAGGCGGCGCAGAACAAACCCAGCAGCACCGTAATAAATCTCATAGGATCTCCCTTGCCACGTTGCAACCTGACGAAAACGCCGTATTCTATCGAAATCTCTCCTTACAGGCTAGGCTACGGTCGCAATGTCCACTCTGCGCAATATTGAATTCGTCACAACTGTCGCTGAATTGCATACGCTGCCGTCCGCGCATGGCGCGGAAGTCGCGTTTGCCGGCCGCTCCAACGCCGGCAAATCGAGCGCGATTAATGCGCTGGCCCAGCGCAATCGCATGGCTTTCGTCAGCAAAACGCCGGGCCGCACCCAGCACATCAATTTTTTCAGCGTCGGCCCCGACCGCTATCTCGTCGACCTGCCTGGTTACGGCTATGCGGCAGTGCCGGCGGCAGCGCGCGCGCATTGGCATGACCTGGTCGGCGGCTATCTGCAAACGCGCGCCTGCCTGCGCGGCGTGATCCTGATCATGGACGTTCGCCACCCGCTGCGCGAACTCGACCAACAGTTGATCAACTGGTTGAAACCGACCGGCGTGCCGGTGCATATTCTGCTGAGCAAAGCGGACAAGCTCGGTCAACAAAAGGCCAACGCGACTCTGCGCGAGGTCAATGCGGCGTTGGCGCGCGACTACGTAAATTGCAGCGCGCAGCTATTTTCCAGCACGCGCAAAATCGGTATCGCAGACGCCGCCAAACAAATCCAACGCTGGCTGAGCGTTGGCGGGAATAAAAAACCCCCGGTTAAAGGGGAGTAAAACCGGGGGTGAAGCCTTAATAAATATTAAGGCGCCCGCTCAGGGAGGAGAAGCGGGAGACGTTTAAACGCCGTCTATTTCTAGGACTACTATAATCCTCGTGAGTTCCCGTGCCGTTTAAAAAAATACCCGACATTTTTCCACTACTTGTGTCTTTTTGAATGAAAATCCTAGGCAAATTTCCGCAGCGCCGCATGCGGCGCAACCGGCGCGACGAATTTTCGCGCCGCCTGATGCGCGAGAACCGTTTGACCACCGACGACCTGATTTATCCGGTCTTCGTGATCGACGGCACACGGCGCACCGAACCGATCAGCTCAATGCCCGGCATCCGGCGCTATACAGTAGACAAACTGCTGGCACACGCCGAACACTGTGTTGAGCTCGGCATTCCGGCGCTGGCGATTTTCCCCGCCATCGAGCGCGGCAAAAAAACCGCCGATGGCCGTGAAGCGACCAACCCGAAAGGGCTGGTGCCGCGCGCGGTTGCCGCGCTGAAAAAGCGTTTTCCGGAACTGGGCGTGATCACCGACGTCGCGCTTGATCCGTACACCACCCATGGGCAGGACGGCGTGATCGACAAATCGGGCTACGTGCTCAACGATGAAACGATCGCGGTGCTGCAACGCCAGGCGCTCGTCAACGCGGCAGCCGGCGTTGACATCGTCGCCCCTTCCGACATGATGGATGGGCGCATCGGCGCGATACGCGCGGCACTCGACGCCAAAGGCTATATTCACACGCGCATACTCGCTTACGCGGCCAAATATGCCTCGGGGTTTTACGGTCCTTTTCGCGATGCGGTCGGTTCGTCTTCGCAACTGGGCCGCGGCAACAAGTTCAACTACCAGATGGATCCCGCCAACAGCAACGAAGCGTTGTGGGAAGTCGGCCTCGATCTCGCCGAAGGCGCCGACATGGTGATGATCAAGCCCGGCATGCCTTACCTCGATGTCATTCGTCGCGTCAAAGACGAGTTCAAGGCGCCGACCTGCGTGTATCAGGTCAGCGGCGAATACTCGATGCTGATGGCGGCGATCCAGAACGGCTGGCTCGAAGAAGAAAAATGCGTGCTGGAAGCCCTCACCGCGTTCAAGCGCGCGGGCGCCGACGCGATACTCACTTATTTCGCCGTCGCGGCCGCTACCTGGCTGAAAGAGCGCGGCTGAGTTTCAGGTTTCTGCAATCAGAGCTTCCACCGCGTCGGCCTTCGCCCTTTCAATCGGCTTGCCCGCGATGCTGGTCTTCAGCGGCAGGCGCAGGTCGCGCGGCGACAGCAACGTCAGGTGCACGTCGTAACCACCGCGGTTGAAAATCAATACCGGCGCTGCGAGCGGCATGTCGCCGGCAAAAAGGCGCGTCTCGGCGCTGCGAAAACGAATATCACGGCCGAGCAGAAAGTGCTCGACGCTCTTGGCATTGTCGTTAAAGAGCTGCAGCTGGACGTCGGCATTGCTGCCGGCGCTGCCTCTCAGCACCGAACCGGTCAGGTGCGGATTGAACGCGGCCAGTTCGCGCATGATGGCGAGCGCCAGTTGCCGCAACTCGCGCAGTTGCGCGGTATGGCCGTTCTGGTAGAGCTCACGATAAAGCCTGAGCTGCGCATCTATCTCGTCATTGTTGGGCATTTGCCGCGTATCGGCCGCGCCGACCTGGCGCGCCGCTTTGCGTTTGGCCTGCGCGTAATCTTCGATACCGTCTTCGGCCATCAGGCGCGCGGCAACATGCGCGATGCTTTGCCGCAGCTGGTTGCGGCCGGTATCGCGCGCCATGGCGGGTTCAGAACAACTGGCTTTTGACTTCTTCCGGCAGCTTTGCGGCGCCCGGCGCTGACGCTTCGCCATCGCGCTCGACGGGCAGAAATTCCTGGTAAAAATACTCTGCGATGCGGCCGTCGGGATCGCGCAATCCGCTTTCCGGATTGATGCGTGCTTGCACAACTGCCTCGGGAACGACGCGCGGCTGTTCTTCGACGCCTTTCATCACCTTGCCCATGTAAGAAATCCACATCGGCAGCGCGGCCTGCCCTCCGGTCTCGTTGTGGCCCAGCGTGTGGGGGTTGTCGAAACCTATCCAGGCAACCGCCACCAGCCCGCTGCCGAATCCGCAAAACCAGGCATCGACAAATTCGTTGGTGGTGCCGGTCTTGCCGGCGAGATCGGTGCGGCCGAGTTGCATGGCGCGCGTCGCAGTGCCCATCTTTACCACGTCCTGCAGCATATTGGTCATGATGAACGCGTTGCGCGCGTCGATCGCGCGCTCGGCGGATTCTCCGGCCCGCTCGGGCCGCGCCTGCGCGACGATATTGCCCTTTATATCTTCGACGCGCGCGATGAAATACGGCGGCACGCGATAGCCGCCGTTGGCAAATACGCCGTAAGCGCCGACCATTTGCATGGGCGTGACGTTGCCGGCGCCGAGCGCCATCGTCAGATAGGGCGGATGATATTTTGCTTCGAACCCGAAGCGCGTGATGTAGTCCTGTGCATACTGCGGCGTGATGGCCTGCAGTATGCGCACAGACACCAGGTTCTTGGATTTGACCAGCGCCGTGCGCAAGCGCATCGGGCCTTCGAATTTGCCGTCGAAGTTCTTCGGCTCCCACGGCGCCGAGCCGGTCTGGCTCGCATCGAACACCAGCGGCGCATCATTGATGATGGTGGCCGGCGTGAAACCTTTCTCCAGCGCGGCCGAATAAACAAACGGCTTGAAACTCGAGCCCGGTTGGCGCAGCGCCTGCGTGACGTGATTGTATTTGTTGCGCGCGAAATCGAAACCGCCTACCAGCGCGCGGATGGCGCCGTCGGCCGGATCGGTCGATACCAGCGCGGCCTCGACCTGCGGCAATTGCGTGATCTGCCAATAGCCTTTTTCGTCCTTCTGTATGCGGATGATCGCACCGCGCCGCACCCGCTGATTGACGGGTGACTTGTCGCCCAGCATTTTCTGCGCAAACTTGAGCCCCTCGCCGCTGATTTCCAGCGTCTCGCCGCCCTTGCGATAGATTTTGACCGCGCGCGCGTTGGCGTCGAGCACCAGTGCCGGATAAATGTCATCGCTTTCGGTTTCATCCTGCAGCGCATCTTCGAAATTCTCGTCCGTCGGTTGCGGGCCGAGTTCGACGTAACTTTCCGCGCCGCGATAACCGTGACGATGATCGTAGTCGATGACGCCGGCGCGCACGGCTGCGTAAGCCGCGTTCTGATGCGTGGCGGAGAGTGTCGTGTAGACCTTGAATCCGCGCGTGTAAATGTCGTCCTGAAAACGCTCGTACAGAACCTGGCGCACCATTTCCGCGAAGTGGTCGGCCTTGACCGCGAACTCGTTGACATATTTCTTGACGGTGAGCACCTGCTTGTCCGCCGCCTGCCATTGCTCGTCGGAAATAAAATCGAGTTCGCGCATGCGCCGCAAAACGTATTGCTGGCGCAATTTCGCACGCTTGGGATTGACGACCGGGTTGAAGCTCGACGGCGCCTTGGGCAGGCCTGCGAGCATGGCCATCTCAGCGACGTTCAGCTGATCGAGCGATTTGCCGAAATAAATTTGCGCGGCCGCGGCGAATCCGTACGCGCGCTGGCCGAGATAGATCTGGTTGATATAGAGCTCGAGTATCTGGTCCTTGGCGAGGCCGTGCTCGATCTTGAACGCGAGCAGCATCTCGTTAAATTTGCGCGTAAAGGTTTTTTCCTTGGACAGAAAAAAATTGCGCGCAACCTGCATGGTGATGGTGCTGGCACCCTGGCGCGCCCCGCCGGACACGAAATTCGACAGCGCGGCGCGAATGACACCGACATAATCGACCCCGCCGTGCTGGTAAAACCTCTCGTCCTCGGCCGCGAGTATGGCCTCGCGCATCTCCTTGGGCACGGCTGCGATCTTGACCACCGCGCGCCGCTCCTCCCCGAACTCCCCGATCAGCAATCCCTCGCTGCTATATATGCGGAGCGGAACCTTGGGTTGATAGTTGGTCAGAACGTCGATATCCGGAAGCGTCGGCCAGACAATTACTACAACAAAAACAATGACTAAGACGCCAGCGGCAACGGCGGACAGCAGCAGGGTAAGGGGAAAGGACCACCAGCGGGAAAACATAGCCTAACCGGACAAAAAGTTGATTGTTGTAAAAAAACAACGGCTTAACATGTGGGTTAGGGAGAGTAAAAGCGGGCTGTGCCGGCACACGCTAAATAGTTAAGACATAAAGCGAATTCGGCACATTATAAGCCGTGCACCCGTTAAAAGGAACGGCGCGGAATTACTTTACATGCTAGTTAGTTGTTGTTAGCATTTAATGTGAATTATATAAACTGCTCCTAACCAGCCTACGCTTAAGGGAAAAGTGAACTTTAACCTCGAATTTCTAGAGCGCCTGTTCAAGTCGAAAGCGCCCCCGTTGATCGGCTGCGATATCAGCTCGTCATCGGTCAAACTGGTCGAGATTGCCGAAGTCGGCAAGAACGTCTACCGGGTCGAGCGCTATTCGATCGAGCCGCTGCCGCGCGACGCAGTGGTTGACGGCAATATCAATAATCTGGAAGCGGTCAGCGATTGCCTGAAGCGCGGCTGGAAGCGCATGGGCACGAATATCAAGGGCCTCGCGCTCGCGCTGCCCTCCGCGGCAGTCATCACGAAAAAAATCGTGGTCCCGGCCGGCCAGCTGGAAAACGAACTCGAACTGCAGGTCGAAACCGAAGCCAACCAGTACATTCCGTTTGCGCTGGACGAAGTCAACCTCGATTTCCAGGTGATCGGGCCCGCGCCCAACAGCCCGGACGACGTGGAGGTGCTGATCGCAGCGTCGCGCAAGGAGAAAATCGAAGACCGCGTCGCCGCCGCCGAAGCCGCCGGCTTGAAGGCGCTGGTCGTGGACATCGAATCTTTCGCCATTCAGACCGCGTTCGAGCTGATCGAACGCGCACTGCCGGAAAACGGCAAAGACCAGAACATCGCCATCGTCGACGTCGGCACCACGATGATGAATCTTAATGTGCTGCGCAACGGCCAGTCGATCTACATGCGCGAGCAGCCGTTCGGCGGCAATACCCTGACGCAGGAGATCCAGCGCGCTTTCGGCATGTCGCCGGAAGAAGCGGAAGCCGCCAAACGCACCGGTGGCCTGCCGGACAATTATGACGCCGAGGTGCTGGCGCCGTTCATGGATACGCTGGGACTGGAAGTCGCGCGCGCGCTGCAGTTTTTCTTCACCTCGACCCAATACAACCAGGTGAACCACATTCTGCTCGCCGGCGGCTGCGCTGCGATCCCGGGCATCGATGAAGTCACGACGCGCCGCACGTCGGTTCCCTCCATGATCGCCAATCCGTTCGCGAACATGGCGCTGTCGTCGAAAATCAGGCCGAAGAACCTCGCCACCGACGCGCCGTCGCTGATGGTGGCTTGCGGTCTTGCGATGCGGAGATTCGACGCATGATACGCATCAACCTACTGCCGCATCGCGAGATCCGGCGCAAACAGCAGCAAAAAGAATTCTTCATCATGGTCAGCGCCGTGGCGGGCCTCGGCGCGACCGTGTGGTTTGCGACCCACAGCTATCTGGGCGGCCAGCTCGAGGAGCAGAACGGGCGCAATACCTACCTCGAAACCGAAATTGCCGCGCTGGACAAGCAGATTGAAGAAATCAAGAAGGTCCAGGAACAAACCACCGCGTTGCTGCAGCGCAAGAAAATCGTCGAGTCGTTGCAGGCCAATCGCGCGGAAACGGTTTACCTGCTGGACCAGCTGGTGCGCCAGTTGCCGGACGGGGTGTACCTGAAAAGCGTCCAGCAAAAAGGCGCCCGGGTCGCCGTCAACGGCTTTGCCCAATCGAACGCCCGCGTCTCCACGTTCATGCGCAACCTGGAGTCATCGCCTTATCTCGAAAAGCCGAGCCTGATCGAAATTCACGCAATTCAGGACAAGACCTCGCGCCTGAGTGAATTCAGCCTCGCCGTATCGCTGGCGCGCAGCAAGGAAGACCCGGCAGCCGGCAAGAAACCGGCAGCCGCAGCCGGCGCCGCCATACCGACCGCGCAAGTCGTCGCACCTGGCGCTCCGGCCAAGGGCGCTCCCCCCGCGGAAACCAAAAAATGATGACCTTAGACGATCTCCGGCGCCTCGACCCCAAGAGCATCGGCAGCTGGCCGGCGCTGCCCAAGCTCGGCATCCTGTTGCTCGCGTTCATCGGCATTATCGTCGGCAGCTACTTTCTGGACTGGCAGGGGCAACTCGAGTCGATTGACGCCTCCCTGAAAAAAGAACAGACGCTGCGCACCACGTTCATCGACAAGAAGAAGCAGGCGATCGATCTCGACGCTTACCGCAAGCAGCTGGCCGATATCGAGAAATCGTTCGGCACGCTGCTCAAACAACTACCCAGCAAATCCGAGATGGAAGCCTTGCTGACCGACATCAACCAGGCCGGGCTGGGACGTGGGCTTCAATTCGAATTGTTCAAACCCGCGGCCAACGAGACGCTGTCCGAGTTTTACGCGGAACTGCCGATCAGTATCAAGATCACCGGCAGCTACCACGACATGGGCGCCTTCGCGAGCGACATTTCGAAACTGTCGCGCATCGTGCTGTTGAACGATGTCAGCCTCGCCCTGAGCCCCAAGGAGGGTGGATTGACGATGGACGCGATCGCGAAGACTTACCGCTATCTCGACGAAGAAGAGATTGCGAAGGCGAAGAAAACCGCCAGGGACAAAGCGGGTAAAGCAGCGGCGGCCAAAAAATGATCCGGCGAATTCTTATTCCAATGTTGATTTGCCTGGGCCTCGCGTCCTGCGGCGGGGAATCGTATTCGGATCTGCGGCAGTTCGTGAAAGAATCGGAAAATCTGCCGCACGGCAGAATTCCGCCGCTGCCCGACGTCAAGCCGTACGAGCCTTTCACGTATGACGCCTACAACCTGGTCGATCCGTTCAAGCCGCGCAAGATCGAGCCGCCGAAGACCCTCGCCGGCGGCGGTATCCAGCCGGACCTCGCGCGCCGCAAAGAACCGCTTGAAGCGTATCCGCTGGAGAACCTGCGCATGGTCGGCACGCTGCAGCAGAACAAGGCGACCTACGCGCTGGTGAAAAGCCCGGACAACAACCTGTTCCGGGTCAAGTCCGGCAACTATCTTGGACAGAATTTCGGCCTGATCACCGAAATTTCGGAATCGACGATCAAGTTGAAGGAAATCGTGCAGGACAGCGGCGGCGACTGGACCGAGCGTGTCAGCACGCTGACGCTGGCAGAGGATGCAGGCAAATGAATCGGTGCAGCAGTAGTGGCCGCAACTACCGCATCAGCGACCGGCCGAACATATCTGGAGGCATTATGAAATTCTCGGACAACTTATTGAAAACGGTGCTTGGCCTTGTGCTTGCAGTCAGCGTCGGCTTGACCGCGAATTTCGCGGCCTGGGCGCAAAGCGCGAACCCCGAAGCCAACGGCATCGAGGCGATAACCGTGGCCGGGCAGCAAGGCGGCAACACGGTCATTCGGATCACGCTGCGCCAGCCGCTCGCCAATCCCCCGGCCGGGTTCACCATCACCAATCCGCCGCGGATCGCATTCGACTTTCCGAATACCGTAAACGCGCTCGGCAAGAACTCGCAGGAAGTCGGCGATGGCGACCTGCGCAACATGAACATCGTGCAGGCCGGCGATCGTACCCGGCTGGTGATGAATCTCTCCAAAACGCTCGGCTACGACACCAAAATCGACGGTAAAACCCTGTTCATCACTCTGCAGACGGCCAGCGGCGACGCGGTCGCGGCAACCCCGATCACCTCGCATTTCGCGGAAGCGAAAGCGGACGACACGCGCCACACTTTGCGCGACATCAGTTTCCGCCGCGGGCCGAACGGCGAAGGCCGCATCGTGATCGACCTGTCGGACAGCAGCGTGGGCATCGATTTGCGCCAGCAGGGACGCAACCTGATCATCGACTTCATGAACACGGCCTTGCCGAAAAACCTCGAGCGCCGCCTCGACGTGATCGATTTCGCGACGCCGGTGCAGACCGTGGACGCATTCGTGCAAGGCGGCGGATCGCGCATTTCGATCGAGCCCAAAGGGCTGTGGGAACACTCGGCCTACCAGACGAACAACCAGTTCATCGTCGAAATCAAACCGATCGTCGAAGACCCGAGCAAGCTGATCCAGGGTTCGCGCGTCGGTTATACCGGCGAGAAGCTGTCGCTCAACTTCCAGAACGTCGAAGTGCGTGCGGTGCTGCAGGTCATTGCCGATTTCACCGGTTTTAACTTCATCACCAGCGATACGGTCGGCGGCAACCTCACGCTGCGGCTGAAGGATGTGCCGTGGGACCAGGCCCTCGATATCATCCTGCAGACCAAGGGTCTCGACATGCGCAAGAACGGCAACGTAGTGTGGATCGCACCGCGCGACGAGCTCGCCACCAAGGAAAAACTGGCGCTCGAGGCGCAGGCGCAGATTTCCGACATCGAGCCGGTGCGCACCGAATCGTTCCAGTTGAATTACCAGAAGGCCGATGCCTTCCAGAAAATACTGGCCGACAAGGACCAGCGCATTCTGTCCAAGCGCGGCAGCGCGGTCATCGATCCGCGCACCAATACGTTGTTCGTGCAGGACACGCCGTCACGGCTGGAGCAGGTGCGCGCGCTGGTGCGCAAGATCGACGTGCCCGTCCGGCAGGTCATGATAGAAGCGCGCATTGTCGAAGCATCGGATACTTTTTCACGCAATCTGGGCGCCCGTCTTGGCACATTTGACCGCGGATTCCAGAACCTTCCAGGCAAAGGCGACGACAAGCTGACCTTCGGCGGGTCACTCGACGCGACCGGCTTTTTTACCTCGCAGATTGCCACCCCGATTCCGAACTTTAGCCAGACGCTGGGTGTGAATATGCCGGCGAGCGGCCTTAACGGCAAAAACCCGGGCATATTTTCCTTGGTCCTGTTTAACTCGGCGTTATCGCGATTTATCAACATGGAGGTTACGGCGCTGCAGGCCGACGGCAAAGGCAAGATCATTTCCAGCCCGCGCGTGATTACCGCCGACCAGGTCGAAGCCACCATCGAGCAGGGCACGGAAGTGCCGTATCAGCAGTCGACTTCGAGCGGCGCGACCAGCATATCGTTCAAGAAAGCAACGCTGTCGCTCAAGGTCAAGCCGCAGATTACGCCCGACGACAACATCATCATGGACCTCAATATCCATAAGGACGGCGTAATCGCGGGCACCACGCCGCCATCGATCGATACCAAGCAGATCACAACCAACGTGCTGGTGCAGAACGGCGGCACGGTCGTCATCGGCGGCATCTACACGCAGACACAAAGCGACGTGACCACCAAGGTACCGGTGTTCGGCGATCTGCCTTATGTCGGGTTCCTGTTCCGCAACAATTCGAAACAGGACGATCGTAACGAGCTCCTGATTTTCATCAGCCCGCGCATCATGAAAAATACGGTCTCGCTGCGCTGACCTGACGGTCTTAAGGCTTTCTTAAAAAACGGCGGGTTCCCCGCCGTTTTTTTGCCCCGGCAACCGCCGGCCGGCGGCTCGGACGGCAACCGATTCACGCTACAATCTAGCCATGTCCAATGCCCCCTCCACGGCTCTGCCCGACCACGCCACCCCGGGCAATATTTTTCTGGTCGGCCTGATGGGCGCCGGCAAGACCTCGGTCGGCCGCTTGCTGGCCAAGCGTTTCGGCAAGACATTTTATGATTGCGACCAGGAAATCGAGCTCCGCACCGGCGTGAAGATCCCGGTGATTTTCGAAATCGAGGGGGAAGCGGGGTTTCGCGCACGCGAAGCCACCGTGTTGCGGGAACTCGCCGCCCTCAAAGACATCGTGCTTGCCACTGGCGGCGGCGCGATCCTGCGCGAAGAAAACCGGCAGACGCTGATGCAGGGCGGCACGGTCGTTTACCTGCGCGCGTCGCTCGACGACCTGTGGCAGCGCACGCGGCATGACCGCAACCGTCCATTGCTGCAGACAGCAGACCCGCGCACCAAGCTCGAAGAGTTGTTTGCGCAGCGCGATCCCCTCTACCGCGAAGTCGCGTCCCTCGTCATGGATACCGGCAACCAGAGCCTCGGCAATCTTGCCAACCGGCTCGAGCAACGCCTGCGCGAGCACATGCTGGCGGCCGAGGCCGGAACTGCAGCGTCCGGAATGGCGCGCTAAGCCGCATGCCAGTCGCTCGATTGCCGATCAGGAAAATCATGCAAACCGTCAAAGTAGCACTGGGCGAACGGAAATATCCGATCTACATTGGCGATGAGCTGCTCGGACACGGCGATTTGCTGGCACAGCACCTGCCGCAAAAAAGAGCCGCCCTCATCACCGACACCACGCTCGCGGCCCTGTATCTCGACACAGTGGCGGGCGCATTGACTGCGGCCGGCGTCCGCGTAACGCCGATCGTGATTCCCGCTGGTGAACAGCACAAGAACTGGCACACGCTCAATTCGGTATTCGACGCGCTGCTCGCCGGCCGCTGCGAACGTAAAACAGCTTTGATTGCTCTGGGCGGCGGCGTCATTGGCGACCTGACGGGCTTCGCCGCCGCGACCTATTTGCGCGGCGTGCCTTTCATCCAGATACCGACGACGCTGCTGGCGCAGGTTGATTCCTCGGTGGGCGGCAAGACCGCCATCAATCACCCGCGCGGCAAGAACATGATCGGCGCGTTTTACCAACCGCTCGCCGTCATCGCCGATACCGGCACGCTGAGCACGCTGGCGGGACGCGAAGTCAGCGCTGGCCTCGCCGAAATCATCAAGTACGGCCTGATCCGCGATGTGCCATTTTTTAACTGGCTGGAAAACAACATCGAAGCGCTCGTCGCGCGCGACGCGGCCGCGCTGACTTATGCCATTCAACGCTCATGCGAGAACAAAGCTGAAGTCGTGGCCGCGGACGAACGCGAGGAGGGCGAGCGCGCATTGCTCAATCTCGGCCACACGTTCGGACACGCCATCGAAACGGGCCTGGGTTATGGCGCATGGCTGCATGGTGAAGCCGTCGCCGCCGGCATGGTAATCGCGGCGCGCGTATCTCAGGCCGTGGGCATGCTCACCGCCACGGACGTCGCGCGCATAGTCGCTGTACTCGAACGCGCCGGCTTGCCGGTGACGGCCCCCGATTTCGGACTCGAGCGCTATATGCAGCTGATGGGTATCGACAAGAAAGTCGAAGGCGGAAAAATCCGTTTTATCCTGTTACACGCCATCGGCTCGGCGTTTTTGACCGCCGATGTGCCGCCGCACGCGCTGGAAACGGCACTCGCCGCCTCGGTCGCACATGTCTGATCCAGCGCCTTATGCCATCGGCCCGCGCAACACGCGGGGCCGCGCGCAGCGCGAAGCACCGCCAGTCGGCCGCAGCGAATTTCAGCGCGACCGCGACCGCATCATCCATTCGACGGCGTTTCGCCGCCTCGAGTACAAGACCCAGGTCTTCGTCAATCACGAGGGTGATCTTTTTCGCACCCGCCTGACGCACAGCCTGGAAGTCGCGCAGATCGCGCGCTCGGTGGCGCGCAACCTGCGGTTGAACGAAGACCTGGTCGAAGCGATTTCGCTGGCGCACGACCTTGGCCACACGCCATTCGGGCACGCAGGCCAGGACGCCTTGCATGCTTGCATGAAAACGCATGGCGGCTTCGAGCACAATCTGCAGTCGCTTCGCGTGGTCGATCTGCTCGAGCAGCGCTACGCTGCGTTCGACGGACTCAATCTGTGTTTTGAAACGCGCGAAGGCATCCTGAAACACTGCGCGCTGAAAAATGCGCGCCTGCTTGGCGACGTTGGTGAGCGTTTCGTAAAACGCCAGCGCCCGTCGCTCGAAGCGCAGCTTGCCAACCTCGCCGATGAAATCGCCTACAACAATCACGACGTCGACGACGGCCTGCGTTCCGGTTTACTCACGCTGGAGCAATTGTCGCGCGTCGGGATTTTCGCGCGCCACATGCAGACGGTGCGCCGCGAACATCCAAAAATCGACGCGCGCCGGCTGGTGCATGAGACCGTGCGGCGCATGATCAGTACGCTGGTCGTTGACCTCACCAGCCAATCCGCCAAACACATCAAGGCGCAGGCGCCGCGCAGCATAGCGGACGTGCGCGCGGCGCCTGCGCTCATTACGTTCAGCGCAGCCATCAAGCGCGAACAACTCGAGCTGAAACGATTTTTGCGCGTGAATCTGTATCAACATCACCAAGTCGCGCGCATGACCAATAAAGCGCGCCGCATCGTGCGCGATCTGTTCCAGGCTTTTTTAAATGAACCGCAATTGATGCCGCCCCAGTATCACGCGCCGGCGAGCGCCGACACCGCGCGCACGGTCGCCGATTACATCGCCGGCATGACCGATCGCTATGCGATTCGCGAATACCGTCGTTTGTTCGCGGTCGACGAGATTTAACCGGGCAGATTGGCGCGGCGCAACATAAGGCCCTGCCTTCCTGCCATAAACCACGGAATTAACACAATTTTTCAAGGCCTTGCAGTCTCGCCCTGCAGGCTGTATATTTGGCTCGTTTGCGCGCAATTCATGCGATCCGCAGCCGGTTGGTGCCCACCCGGCTTTTTTTGACACCAGAGGTAAAACTTGAACCAGCCGCCCCTTGCCCAGGGACTCTACAATCCGGCCAATGAACACGACGCCTGCGGCGTCGGTTTCGTCGCCCATATCAAGGGCAAGAAATCCCACTCCATCGTCGAGCAGGGGCTGCAGATACTCAAGAATCTGGCGCATAGAGGCGCGGTCGGCGCCGATCCGCTTGCTGGCGACGGTGCCGGCATCCTGCTGCAGATTCCGGACGCGTTCCTGCGCGAAGAAATGGCCAGGCAACACGTCAAGCTGCCGCCGTACGGACAATATGGCGTCGGCATGGTGTTCCTGCCCCAGGAACCGGCGTCGCGACTGGCTTGCGAATACGAAATCGAGCGTGCGATCAAGGAAGAAGGGCAGACACTCATCGGTTGGCGCGACGTGCCCTGCGACAATTCGGGACTCGGCGATTCGGTCAGGAAAATCGAGCCGGCGATCCGCCAGGTGTTCATCGGGCGCGGCAAGGACGTCACTGTCACCGATGCGCTCGAACGCAAGCTCTACATCATCCGCAAGAGTTCGGGTCACGCGATCCAGGCGCTCGATCTCGCGCACGGCAAGGAATTTTACGTGCCGTCAATGTCGGCGCGCACCATCGTCTACAAGGGCATGCTGCTGGCGAACCAGGTCGGCACCTATTACAAAGACCTGCAGGACGCCCGCGTCGTCTCTGCGCTGGCGCTCGTGCACCAGCGCTTTTCGACCAACACGTTCCCGACCTGGGACTTGGCACACCCGTTTCGCCTGATTGCACACAATGGCGAAATCAACACGCTGCGCGGCAACGTCAACTGGATACGCGCGCGCCAGGGCGCCATCTCCAGCCCGATACTCGGCAAGGACCTAGACAAGTTGTGGCCGCTGATTTACCACGGCCAGTCCGATTCGGCGTCGTTCGACAATGCGCTCGAACTCCTGGTGATGAGCGGCTATTCGGTTGCGCATGCGGTCATGATGATGATCCCCGAAGCGTGGGAAAGCCACTCCCTGATGGACCCCAATCGGCGGGCGTTTTACGAATACCACGCGGCGATGATGGAGCCGTGGGATGGTCCGGCGGCAATCGTCTTTACCGACGGCCGCCAGATCGGCGCCACGCTGGATCGCAACGGGCTGCGTCCCGCGCGTTACATCGTGACTGACGACGATCTCGTCATCATGGGCTCGGAGTGCGGCTGCCTGCCCATCCCCGAGGAATCCATCGTCAAGAAGTGGCGCCTGCAGCCCGGCAAAATGTTTCTCGTCGACCTCGAGAAAGGCCGCATCGTCGACGACAATGAACTCAAAGACACGCTCGCCAACGCGAAGCCCTACGGCGAGTGGATCGAGCGCATCCGCGTGAAACTCGATGAAGTCGAGAGCGACAAGCAGCGTCCGGAGCGTTCGGCCGTGCCCCTGCTCGACCGTCAGCAGGCGTTCGCCTATACCCAGGAAGACATCAAGTTCCTGATGACGCCGATGGCGGTCAACGGCGAGGAGCCGATCGGCTCGATGGGCAACGACTCGCCGCTGGCGGTGCTGTCGAACAAAGACAAAACGCTGTACCACTATTTCAAGCAATTGTTCGCGCAGGTCACCAACCCGCCGATCGACCCGATCCGCGAAGAACTCGTGACCTCGCTGGTTTCCTTCATCGGACCAAAGCCCAATCTGCTGGGCATCGACGAACTGAACCCGCCGCTGCGGCTGGAAGTCGGCCAGCCGGTGCTCGATTTCTTTGAAATGGAGAAGATCCGCCACATCGATCGCTATACGCAGGGCAAGTTCCGGTCGTGCGAACTCGATATCTGCTATCCGGTCGCGTGGGGCAAGCACGCCATAGAAGCACGGCTCGCGTCGCTGCGCGCCCAGGCGGAAGACGCGGTACGCAGCGGTTATTCGATCCTGATCATTTCCGACCGCAAAGTCGATCGCGAAAACGTCGCAATTCCGGCGTTGCTGGCGCTGTCGGCGATACACCAGCATCTGGTTGCCAAGGGGCTGCGCACTTCGACCGGCCTGGTCGTCGAGACCGGCTCAGCGCGCGAAGTCCATCATTTCGCGCTGCTCGGCGGCTATGGCGCGGAAGCGGTGCATCCTTACCTTGCACTGGAATCGCTGCTTGACGCTGCGCAGCGGGACCTGCTTGGTGCCGGTGCTGACGGCAAAAAGGCGATCAAGAATTTCGTCAAGGCGATCGGCAAAGGCCTGCGCAAAGTCATGTCCAAGATGGGCATTTCGACTTACATGTCGTACACCGGCGCACAGATTTTCGAGGCGGTTGGCCTGTCGCGCACGCTGATCGACAAGTACTTCACCGGCACGACTTCGAACGTTGAAGGCATCGGCATATTCGAGGTCGCCGAAGAAGCGATGCGCATACACGAGGCGGCGTTCAGCAGCGATCCGGTGCTCGCGCACGCGCTCGACGCCGGCGGCGAATACGCCTATCGCGTGCGCGGCGAAGACCATATGTGGACGCCGGACGCCATTGCCAAGCTGCAGCACTCGACGCGCAATAATTCATTTTCGACTTACCAAGAATACGCGCAGCTGATCAACGACCAATCGACGCGGCACATGACGTTCCGCGGCCTG
>Ga0209086_10001249_pt1 | contig 20837 bp, 14 predicted proteins | sample M_130207_XF_Meta_FD_187312 | JGI IMG/M metagenome (GOLD analysis project Ga0209086, IMG submission 187312) | Freshwater microbial communities from Lake Montjoie, Canada to study carbon cycling - M_130207_XF_MetaG (SPAdes) (version 2) | ecosystem: Environmental > Aquatic > Freshwater > Lake... | reverse complement strand
CGCTTCGCTATGGCGGCAAGGTTGTGGGACTTGGTAATGAACTCAACGGCCTTTCGCTCGGAGGAGTCGGCAAAGAAACAAAAATCGACCACATCGAAATCATGAACAATGTCGATGACGGCATCGAGATCTGGGGCGGAACTGTTGACTTGAAATATGTCACTATTTGGAACATCGGAGACGATTCATTCGACGTCGATCAGGGATGGCGCGGCCGAGTTCAGTTCGGATTGATCGTGTCTGGTTACTGCATTCCAGGCGCAGCTTCGGGTTCGGGATTTCCTGACTCGAGTGTTGAAATGGACGGCGCCGAGAAGTCTGATGCACAACCGGTCACAACAACCAGTTTCTACAACATGACGATCATTGGACAACCTCTCAGTGGCAAAGCTGGCACCAAATTTCGCGACAACGCACGAGCGCAGTTCAACAATTGCATCTTCATGGATATTGGAAAAGAAGTGGTCAAGAATGACAACACTGACGGAGAAGCAACGGGCGGTCAAACTGGTTATGGTTATAACGGAACGCTTACCTTTGCTGACACGTGGACGACGAATTACAACGTCTATTCAACAGTCAACCCGTTCGCAAATCCTGCGTCCGCATACACAGCTCAGCAATCAGGAAAACTGATTCAGTACACCGACAGTGTTTTTTATAACAACGTGAATTCTGCTGCATATACCGAAGCAAACGCTCGCGGTGTATTTGCTGCTAGCAATAACAATGTGTTGGCAGCCGCAGGTTCGTCTCCAATCGCAAGTATCACTCGTGGGCCACAAGTGATCTCTGGAACTGTCGTCGTGAATAACGTCATTTCCTTGGATCCCCGTGCAACCAACGCGGCTGCAACAAGCGTCTCCTCCGCAACTCCTGATTCCTTTTTCACGAATGCCCAATACCGAGGAGCTTTCGGACCAAACGAAAATTGGCTCTGTGGATGGACCGCAGCGGATGCGTTCGGATTCAGCGTTGCACCTCCAGGTGGCTGCGCTTCTGCTTGCCCAGCTGATATCAACTTGGACGGTGTTATCAACGGAAGTGATCTTGCTGGAGTCTTGAGTGGCTGGGGATCAAGTGGCTCATCAGACATCAACCACGACGGAACAACAAATGGCGCAGACCTGACCACCCTGCTGAGTGGTTGGGGCAACTGCATCTAAGTGATCAGTCGAGTGCAACTCGAATACTGTCACGAATTTGGATTGAATCGGAGCGTCTGGTGTTTGAGACATTCTCGGCATCAGACGCTCCTTTCTTTTTTAAGGGATTCATAATGAGATTCACCACGAAACAAACAACGGTCGCACTGATCACGCAGCTCATTATCTTGATTGGCCAATCAGGTTGTGTCAACGAAAGTACGAGTGCGAAAAACGCGAGCGTTCTCACGCAGCATCCAGAGATGCCAGCAATACAAACCCCTGCGTCGCCTCCTCTGGCGAATTTGTCCCGAGATGATTTGCTCGATTTGGCTTTTCAGATATCAACCAGCATCCCCATTGAACCCTTCGCCAGTGATCGTGCGCGAATGCAAGCGCTGGTGGCACAAGTCTGCATCAAGGATGGTTCTCTGATTCAAGCAAGTCAATATGCATCAAAAATTGAGGGGTGGCGCCAAGGAGAATTGTTTGCATTGATTGGGCAGCAATACGCCAGTGCAAATGAAACGCAACTTGCTCGTGACTTTGCAGCAAGAGCAATGGAAGTCGCTGCAAACGAAATTGACTGGCGACGTGAGCGAATCGCAACTGAGACCGCCAAAATCTATTTACAACTTGGCGACTCAACCAAGGCCTCTTCGCTGGTGGAAGGAGCAACCCAAGCGGAACTTGGCAAGATCGAGACCGCACGAACTGCCATCATGATCGAATCGCAACTTGACAATCAGGCAGATATGTTCGACAAGGCTCTCGCCACAAAGAATTTCGATCTTGCTCGTAGTGCGATCGGGGGATATCTGGTGTGGCTTGATCGCGTTTCGCAAGATCAGACTCGGACAACTCGTGCCTTGAAAGCAATCGATGATGCGCTTCCTGGACTTCCGTTTGATCTCCAGGTGAAATATGAAATCGACCTTGCGGACCATCTGCATAAAAACCTCAAGCGCGACCTTGCGATATTGAAGTTAGATAAAGCAACAGAAATATTTTCAGCAACGACTTTTTTGCCAGAAGATGTTGCGCCACTTGGAGCCATGATTGCTCGGGCGCGTATACGGATGGGAGACCCACAAAGTGCTCGAGTGCTGTTAAAGCGCTTCTATGCGGAACATTCCACTCGACGCGAAGGAATCACCAATCTTCGTCGTGCAACATCACTTCGGGCTTTAGCCGAAGGGTTTTGCGAACTCGGCGACCGTGACGATGCGATTGCGTGCTACACCTTGGCACTCGAAGAAGGAACAATCAATCCCAACGCTCGCCCCCGTGCTGAAGATCTTGGAGCGACATGTATCTCGATGGCAGAGTATGGAATTGTACTAACTCCAGAACTCAAAAATCGAATTGACATCATTCGAAATTCTCTGACAGATCCATGGTGAATTCGAATCAAACGAATTTCATTCTCGTTCTTGTTGTTTGCCTTCTGACGTGCTTTGCTCAGGCGCAATCGCCAGCGAGTGGCTCTATTCGTGGAGTCGTATACGACAAAGAATTTGACACTCCAATTCGCGGCGTTGCCGTCATGGTTTTAGGTTTGAAGTCACGGGCAACGACGAACGAAAACGGCTCGTATGTCTTGCCAAACCTTCCTGTCGGCCCATACACGTTGGTCATTACGAAAGAGGGCTATGTTCGTGAGGTCAAGGCGAATGTCCAGGTGAAATCTGGAGAACTCATCGATACCGATGTGTATATGGCTGGTGAATTTGAAGACATGGATGAATTCGTAGTTCAAGATGTTGAACTTGGAGGTGATGTAAAAGAAGAACAGCAGATGGTTGAGCCTGTCGATCTGGAAGCCATCACATTCATGCCAACTCTTGAACTTCAACTTCGACTCGAGAGTCCGCAATTGCTTGACTCCGTCGGAGTTGAAATGATAAATCGCTCTGGCGCAGCTGATGCTGCCGCAGTTCTGCTGTTAGTTCCCGGAGCAAGTCTCCAAGACGGGAAGTACGCAGTTATCCGAGGGCTTCCAGACCGATATGTCAGCACGCTTCTTGACGGCGTTCGACTTCCCAGTGCAGATCCAGACAAACGAGCTGTGAAGCTTGATCAATTTCCAAGTGCGGTCATTGAAAGCATTCAAGTCAGCAAAACTTTTACTCCAGATCAGCAGGGAGACTCTTCAGGTGGAGCAGTCAATATTGTTTTGAAAGATATTCCCGACGAAGGCTTCTTGCAATTCAAATCACAGGTCGGTTTCAATTCTCAGGTGAAGAATGGAAGTTTTCTCACGTACCCCGGTGGATCACTTGGGATGTTCGGCGAAAATAATGTTCTTTCAACGCATCCTGAATTGGCAGGAGAATCGTGGCCAAACAACCCAACAGGAACGACCACTGGGGATGCACCTCTCATCTATAAATGGTCGGTCGCAGGTGGAAATACTTGGGAGTTTGACGAGGGCACGAAGATTGGGGCTTTCGGAAATTTTTTCTATGACCAAGATGCTTCCTACTTTGACAACGGGGTCTTGAATTCCCTCGAACAAGATGGAGTCGGCACTCCACTCGTTCCAGAGCAATTTGGTACTGGGGATAATTTCAAAACTCAACTTTTTGATGTGACGCAAGGAACTCAATCTGTCCAATGGGGAGGGATGGGAATCTTGGGACTTCAAACCGAGAACAATAAACTCGCAGCAAAGTTTTTATATACACAACTCTCAGAGAACCAAGCCGTCTTACTGGTCGATACACAGGGGAAAGATTATTTCTTCCCTGGATACAACCCAAATGACCTGACAGGAATCGGGCATGATCAACCGGAAGCGGCGCCATACAACCGTCTTGAAACTCTGGATTACAGCCAATTAGGAACTCAATCGATCATTTTGAGCGGTGAACACACGCTTGCGTTTCTTGGATTTGGTGATGGCGAAGAGGGATCGGGCGATGTTTTTGGAGCGCCTGTTTTTGATTGGAGATTCTCTCTCAGCCAGGCAACAGAAAATCAACCGGATCAAACGCAGTTTGCCTCCTATTGGGTGCCACCATTCGAAGTCATTCCTGGACTTGTTCTGCCCGAGCAATGGATTCAATATCCACCAGCGCAAAGCGCGTTTGTCGGGTGGGTTCAGCACATCAATTATTACAACGAAGAGAATAGCACGCAAGGGGCAACGAATTTGAAGTTGCCATTTACACAATGGAATGATCGTGAGGGATATATCAAAGCTGGTGCGTTTGCGGACTCCGTCAGTCGCTCGTTCACACAGGACACATTCAGCAACAATGGGGATCCGAATTCGTCATATTCGAGCCCGTTCAATCAACCGTGGAGCGCAGTATTTCCAAGCCAAGATCACCCCATCTATCAATCGACAACCGATATTTCTTATGACGGTGCGCAAGATATTATGGCGTACTACGGAATGGTTGATATGCCGATCAACGAAACGATGAGCATTGTGACGGGCGTCCGTTACGAAACGACAGAGATGACAACAACTGTGATTCCAGATGAAAACGCCAACTGGATCAATGTACAAACACAAACAGTACAAAACTTCGAAGGACCAAATGAATGGGATGCAAATTTTACAGATGATCGCATCCTGCCAATGATTGGATGGAACTGGGATATCCAAGACGACCTCGTTCTTCGAACAGCGTTCGCTCAGACTTTGGCGCGTCCTAATTTTTTCGAGTTGGTTCCAGTGGTTCAATACGAATACATCGGTGGACCAATCTTCATTGGCAACCCTGCTCTACAGATGAGTTCGCTGAATAATTATGACATTCGATTGGACTGGACCCCGCACGAAAAATGGCTCGTCTCTGGCTCGCTTTTTTATAAAGATATTCAGGATCCAATTCAGTATGTGCAGCGATACACGGAAGGATTTTCTTACACAAGCCCACTCAATTTCCCAGAGGGTCAATTGTTCGGAGCTGAATTTGAAGCGCGCGTCACACTCGATCCACTCTTCGGTGAAGAGTTTGAGGGTCTTGCTCTTGGAACAAACCTAACGGTGATGAGTTCGCAAGTCACTCTCTCTGACGCTGACTCGGAAGCGTTGGCTATCTATGGCGTCAACGAAACAACACAGCCAATGACTGCAACTCCAGACTTTATTTGGAACATCAATGCGACTTATGAATACGAACCATGGGGAACGCAGATAGGGATTTTTTACAATATGCAGGGACAATCCTTGATCTCAGCTGCGAACCCACATACGACTCTGCTAACCCCGGCGATTTATCAGATGTCGTATGGAACGCTCAACTTCACGTGTTCTCAGGAAATTATTGAAGGGCTCCGTTTTTCCTTGGCAGCAAAGAACATTTTGAATCCAGAAATTCAAACCCAGTACCAAACAAGCGAAGGGATAACCGGCCTTCAGTCCTCATACACCGCTGGAATCGACTTTTCGATTGGGCTGACGTATCAAATTACCTTCTAAAAATCATGCTTCCCCCTTGGGGCTAAAGATCCAATCGAACGGTGGCATTAAAAACTTCTGAACTGTTCCCACACTCGTGCGTAATGAACCAAACAGTTCAGTACGAAAGGATGGGAAACATGGGCGACGAAACAAGGCAACACAAGATTCAGAATTCTCGCGGAGCCGAGAAAACCTTACGAAAAGCGCGGGAAATCCTGCGAGCGCGAAATATGTTGGCTGCATTTGCGGTCATCATGAGCATCGCTGGACGCCAAGCTCCCGCGAATACAAATAATCAGGCGACGAAGGAAAGCGCCTCAGGCAATGCCAATTCGAACTCGACCGATGAAGTCCAGTATGCCCGAAGTCTGTCGCGCGCTTTCCGCGAAGTCGCAAAGCGTGTTGGCCCAAGCGTCGTTGCAATCACGACAATTGACCGCGCTCCGTTTTCGAGCGACTTCGGACACAATAATCTCAAGAAATCACCAAGTAATCCGCACATGCCTCAGCGCATGCGACCAGGAAGCGAACAGCGTGGCGAAGGAACAGGGCTCATTTATTCAAGTGATGGATTGATCATCACAAACAATCATGTCATTGCAGGAGGCGATGAAATTATTGTACGATTGTCAGATGGACGTGAGATGCCTGCGAAACAAGTGGGCAGCGATCCAGAAACGGATCTTGCGATCATTCAAATTCAAGCAACCGATCTTCACGCTGCAACATTTGGAGATTCCAACGCAATCGAAATTGGTGATTGGGTTCTTGCAATCGGCTGTCCATTTGGACTAGAGCACTCTGTGACCGCAGGAATCGTCAGCGCGAAGGGACGCGACGGAGTTGGGCTTTCGACTTTCGAGGAATACATTCAAACAGATGCTGCGATCAATCCTGGAAATTCTGGTGGACCACTCATAGATCTTGATGGTCATGTGATTGGAATCAATAGTGGCATCGCTTCACAATCTGGCGGCAGTGCGGGAATCGGCTTCGCAATTCCAAGTCACATCGTGAAACGTGTTGCCAACTCAATTTCGCAAGGCAATTCTGTGCGCAGAGGCTGGCTGGGAGTTTCGATGCAAGGGCTCGACCATGAACTTGCGAAAAGCTTTGGGCAAGATTCGACCGATGGGGTTCTGGTCTCTGGGATTCTCACTGGAACTCCAGCGGCAGAAGCAGGATTGAAAGTTGGCGACATCATTGTGACGCTCGATGGCAAGTCCACCCAGACCCCGACTCAGTTGATGAGAATAATTGCCAACAGTGAGCCGAACACTCCGATCACGCTTGGTTTCATCCGAAGCGGCAAGTCCATGACGACCGACGCGACACTTGGAGAACGACCAAATTCCTCCAGCAACACATCAGCACCCGAACCCGTTTCGCCGAACATCGAAGAATCACTCGGGCTCGAAATTCGAGCGCTCGACACAGAATCTGCGACTGCCCTCGGCGCAACGGGCAAGGGTGTCTATGTCTCCTCAACGATCGAAGGTGGATCAGCGGAAACTGCCGGGTTGGCTCCAGGAGATGTCATCCGTGAAGTAAATGGAGTATCGATTATCGATGTTGAAACTTGCCGCAGCGCATTTGCGAAATCAAAGCCCGGCCAAATCATTCGACTCTTGTTTGAACGCGAGGGAGCATCGCGCTTCACCATGCTCAGGCGAAATCCCAAATGAATCATCTACCACCCGCTTGAAATGCGGGACTCCTGCGAAGCGTATTCGCGGGTACCAAGCCATGGCGGAACGCCCTCCGCCATGGTTTTCTTTTTGCAATCGAACCTATGCTTCAAGTTCCACCATGACACTCGACCGTTCACTGCAAGTTGATTTTCGACACCGAGTGCGATTCACTGATGATGTGTTTGCTCCTGACAACGCAACGCTTGCGAACGTTTGTTCTGATGGAATCCCGCGAAGAATGATTGCGTTTATCGATGCTGGTGTTCACCAAGCTCAACCCGATATTGGAGAGAGATTGGCGAATTATCTTGGAGCGCGTGCAAAAATTGGTGAGCCAGTTCCTGAACTCAAAATGATCGAAGTGGTCAGTGGTGGAGAAGAAGCGAAAAATTCAAATGATGTTTATGAGCAAGTCCTAGTTGCAATCGATCGATATGGGATCGACCGCAAAAGCTTTGTCTTGGCGATTGGCGGAGGTGCGGTGCTTGATGCGGTTGGACTCGGCGCAGCGCTTGCTCACCGCGGAGTCAGGCTCATTCGAATGCCAACAACAACTCTGGCGATGGATGATGCGGCGATGGGTGTCAAGAACGGTATCAATAAGTTTGGGAAGAAAAATTTCTGTGGGACTTTTTCGGTTCCGTGGGCAGTCATTGCTGACGAACAATTTCTGACAACGCTGACCGATCAACAATTTTTGTCGGGCTTCAGCGAAGCGATCAAGATCGGATGTCTCAAAGATCCATCGCTGTTCGAACTGATCGAACAATCCGCTGCACGAATTGTTGCGCGTGATCTTGCCGCAGCAATGCCGATTATTCGACGCAGTGCTGAGTTGCACTTGGACCACATCACGCAAGGCGGAGACGCCTTCGAACTCAACGAAGCTCGGCCGCTGGACTTTGGGCATTGGGCAGCGCATAAATTGGAATCGATGAGCACATACGAAATCGCTCATGGCGATGCCGTTGCGATTGGCATTGCACTTGACTGCGAATATGCGGTGCGAATGAAAATACTTTCTCAAAAAGATTCCACTCGCATCATCGCTTGCCTGCAAGCGCTGCGACTTCCCATATGGCATCCCATGCTTTTGCAGACGGATCAACTTCTGCGAGGACTCGAAGAGTTTCGAGAGCACCTTGGTGGCCGAATGAACATCACTCTTCTGCGGGCTATTGGGGAATCCGCCGAAGTCCATCAAATGGATTCGGGCGTTGTGGCCGCATCGGCGAAGGCTCTTGCACCCTAGAATCTGACGTATGGCAACTTCTCTCACGACAAACAAGATCGTGGACCAGTATTTTTTAGAGCACCGCGCAAAGGTGCTTGATATTGCAGCATTTCTTGATCGCTTTGATCGAGCTGCCGCTTCTGAGGGAGTTGCAGGATCCGCAACAACAACTGATGTGCGAGTTCGTGCGTTGTGCGCCGCACTTGATCTTCTGCGCGACGGACAATCCGATCGCGCGCGACGCGCGCTGGAATTGTGGAGCGATCACTCTGTAGAACCAGTTGCGAAAGCTGGAATGAAGGGTGCAATTGGCGCTGTGCCGCTTCCTTGATATCGAGAACAAAATGTACATCGACCCTCATATTCATATGGTTTCGCGAACAACTGATGACTATCAGCGCATGGCGCTGGCGGGTTGTGTTGCAATCACCGAGCCCGCATTCTGGGCGGGATACGATCGATCATGCGCTCAGGGCTTTATGGATTATTTTCGGCAGTTGACTGAGACCGAGCCAAAGCGTGCAGCGCAGTTTGGAATTCAACACCACACATGGCTTTGCATTAATCCAAAGGAGAGTGAAGACATCGGTCTCGCTCGCGAAGTCCTTGCAGAAATTCCAAGCTTTCTTGATCGACCAAATGTGCTTGGGATTGGTGAAATCGGACTCAACAAAAATTCGCGCAATGAGTTGGTCGTGTTGGAGGAACACATTGCTCTTGCGAAAAGTCGCGACCTGCTGATCTTGGTGCACACTCCGCACTTGGAGGACAAGATGAAAGGCACGCGAATGATTATGGATGCAATCAAAGATCATGGAGTCGATCCTGGGCGCGTACTCATCGATCATGTTGAAGAGCACACCGTTCGACTCGTTCTTGATCGTGGATTCTGGGCGGGGATGACGCTCTATCCAGACACGAAGTGCACTCCGCAACGAGCAACCGACATCTTCGAAATGCATGGAACAGATCGAATGTGGATCAACTCGGCTGCCGATTGGGGAATCAGCGATCCGCTCGCAGTGCCGAAGTGTCGCGACGAAATGCGCAGACGCGGTCACTTGGACGCGATCATTCGCAAAGTCTCTTTCGACAACCCACAAAAGTTCCTTTCGCAGTCTGGGCGATTTCGTGTGCAATGAATATTCGCAATTTCATTTTCGCCGGCGCAGTGTGTGCGGCATATTCACTTGGCGCATTCGGACAGACTGTTCCAAAGGGTAATCCGCCTGCAACGACTACAAACTCTGAAGCGAAGCCAGCGACGATCAAGACGGGAAGTTCGTCCAATCTTGTCATAGTCATTCCACTGAAAGGCGTTGTTGGCCCAACACTCGATGATGATCAATGGTTCAGTGCAACAGATTTTAAGAAGACACTCGAAAAAGCTGAAAAACAAAAACCCGCCGCGGTGATTCTTGAAATCAATAGCCCTGGTGGAAGAGTGGATGTTGAAGAGCAAATTATTCAAGCGATACTCGATAGTGCTGGGCGGGGTACACGAATTGTTGCGTGGGTCACCGATGCAGGAAGCGCGGCCGCGTTGATCACAATTGCATGCAAAGAAATATTTGTCAAGCCATCTTCACGCATCGGCGCAGCAGTCACGATCGTCAGCGGAAGCAAGGGAACATCTTCATTGAAGAAATTGATGCAAGGAGACGAAGAGCTTGCCGCAAAATATGAATCGTTTCAGAGTGCGATTCACAAAGCTGCGGCGGAAGCAACTGGACGATCCCCCGCCATTGCCGCCGCAATGCGCGATATGTCCAAAGAACTTTGGTGGTCGAGCGAAGGTGGATTTTCAGATCAACAGCGCGCACCAACTGACGAGCGAATTGATGGCCCGAAAGAAGTGCTCACCCTGACGGCTGGAACAATGGAAAAAACTGGCCTTGCGAAGCAGAAAAATTCCCTCGACGAAGTGATCGCATCCCTTGCGGTACCGTCCGGTGGACAGACCAAGCGTATGGATTCAGATATTCAATCCTCGCCAAAGAAACTGCGGGCATTCATCAAACGGCTTGAAGATCGCGAGAAAGATATTTCCCGAGCGCAAGCAGATTCGAATCCATCTCGAGTTGCCTCGCTTCGCAAGGAATATGAGAAGACGCTTCTCGAAGCGCGCGCGCTTTGCGAAAAACCATGAAGAGTCGTTGATACTTTTATAAGTTCAACCCCGCACGCTCAACCCCGCACTCCCAAATCCCGCATGACACGCACTGCGCAATTGTGCCCCGCAGCACCAATCACACTTCCCGCAGGGTGGCATCCGGCGCTGCATGAATAGAGACCGTCGACTCCTGTCGCATACGGCATGCGGCGGTCAAATCCAAACGTGTTGTCGACATGATGAATGTGGCCATAGCGAATGCCGATATCTTCTTCGATTCGCTTTGGTGTCAGTACATATGTATCGACAACCAAATCTCGAAATCCAGGACAGAACTGTTCTGCGATTCCAAATATGTGATCAACATATTTCGCCTCTTGATCCTTCCACGAAGTTCCCGCAAGTTCGTATGGCACCCACTGAACAAAGAATGCAGAATTATGATTTCCTTGTGGATCGCGAAGTGATGGATCGACTTGCGTGTGGATGTACCACTCGAGTGTTGGACATTCCGCAAGTTCGCCCCGCATGACTTTTTCGAAACCCGCTTTGATTTCACGAATGGGGTGATCGGATTGCGGAAGCAGATGCATCGTGCCATTATGCTGCCCCCGATTTTCTGGAAGACATTTGAACTTTGGCAAGCCGCGCAACGCCATATTGATTTTCATCGTCGTCCCAGTGCGTTTGAAATTGTCGAGACGCGCATCGAGCGTGTCAGGCAAAACACCAGGACCAACCATCTCGCGCAAACGAAAAGGATCCGCATTGGCAATGACGACTCTGGAATGAATCTCGCGACCATCCGCCAATACAACGCCAGTTGCTCGACCTTGGGTCGTGATGATTTTCGCAACAGGTGCGCTGGTCAATATCGTGGCGCCATGCGAACACGCGGCATTGGCGAACGAGTTGGCGACCGCACCCATGCCACCCTTGGCGACCATCCATGTCCCATCTGCAGTGGGAAGCCGACACATGTTGTGGACCAGAAAGTTCATTCCAGTTCCTGGCGTGCCGAATGAACCGGTCAAGCCAGAAAATCCATCGGTGACCGCGTACATCGCCACGAGCATCTCGCTCTTGAAGTCGAAGCGCGCCAAATAATCCTCAACCGTTCCGGTGACAAGTTTCACAAAGACGTCCCGCAACTCTGGACGAATATATTTTTCAGCCGTTACCTCGACCGACACCGGCTCCGCAAGCCAACTCGGCGCGAGATCGTCACGAATGCGGCCGATTTCGTCGGCGAGCGCGCCATTTGCACGCCAATCTTGTTCGCTGAACATTGCCAAGAACTGTTCACGCATTGCTGACTGATCCGTGCCAAAAAGCAAATAACGACCATCGAGCATTGGCAGAAAATAATGCGGATTACGCCGAATAAGCTCAAATTGAGCTCCAGTCCGCTGCATAATTTCCGGCGGCATCACGCCCAACAAGTATGACGCAGTCGAAGTTCCCAACTGGGGTGCCTTTGGAAATGGATATTCGGTCTTGGTTGCTCCGCCGATCATTGCGCGCTCTTCCACAACCGTCACCTTCAGTCCTGACTTAGCCAAAATCGCAGCGGCGACCAACCCATTGTGACCTGCACCAACGATGATGACATCGGTTTGAATCGTCATGGCGAACTTTGATTCAAGCGACCTTTTCGCCGATTGAGGTGTCGAGTTCCAGCAACAACTCCCACAACTCCAAGTGACATCGAAGAAACCGCAAGCCACAGAGGTGGGCGCGCATATTTGCCTGTCATCGACCAATCAGTCAGAGCCATTGTCGGTGGGCGCGGTGGGGGATTTAAATCTATCGCTCGATTTTTATCGATAACAATTTGGAGCGATCCAAATACCAAAATTGCCACAGCAAGTCCATAACCTGACGCGCTTCTACCTCCCCACCATGCCGCGGTGAATCCACCGAAGAATGCGCAGATAACACTGAGGACTAGAACGAAAATATTCCACACATTGGATGTCACCCACGAGTCTGCGACAAAGGCCTGGTCGGCTCCCAAGAGAAATGCGCCAAGCTTCATTCCAATCGAGACCATCAAGGCAACTGCCACATAACCAAGCACGACTCCAAACAAGATTCTGAAAAATTTCATTTCATCACTTTACATTGTCGCAAACGAATCTACGCTCGACTCCTCGCGCGATATGGATGTCGCGCGAATGTCTCTCAGACAATTCATTACTTGCAAGGACGCTTCTCATGACTGATTCATTCGTAAATCGTATTCCCCCGCTCATCAAAAATTTCGGATTTGGCATGTTCTGCCTTGGCGCAACTCTTGCGCTCGGCGTCGTGCTCTCATCACAGTCGATCGGGAACGCGATTGTGCGTATCAAAATGCAGGACGCGCCCATTCAAGTGAAGGGTGTTGCCGAAATTGAAGTCGTTTCAGATCGTGCGACATGGCGTGGAACGGTTCGTGCCCGTGCAAAAACTCTTTCGCAAGCATTTGAGATTCTCGAAACGGGTACGAATAAATTGCGGGCGATGCTCGTGGCGCACGAATTCAAAGCGGACGAAATAAATGCGTGCGAAGTTGATACAACAATTGTCTTTGCAAAGAATTCGAAGGCAGAAAATACGAATGTGATCGAGTCATATGTCCTGTCGCAAGGCACAACAGTTCGAACAATGAATGTCGTGTCAGTTCGCGACCTAGCGTTTCGCGCCACCGACTTGATCAAGGAAGGCGTCGAAATTGATTCGGGTGCACCTTCGTACTACGTCAGCGTCCTTGAGTCAATCAAGCTGACGCTACTAGAAAAAGCTACGGAAAATGGTTACGAGCGCGCGTCGCTTCTTGCGCGAGGATCGAAAAGCGAAGTAGGTGGTTTGATAAGCGCATCGCAGGGAGTTTTTCAGATTGTTCCTGTTGGTTCAACTGACATCAGCGATTATGGTGTGAGCGATACATCGACAATCAACAAGACGGTCAAAGCCGTTGTCACTCTTGCGTATCAGATTGAACAATAGATCAGCTTGATTTCAATGACACGCCATACACTTCGTTCATGCGAACTGGACGAATCACGCTTCTATCAGCCTTTTTTTTGATCGCCTGCGAAAAGGGTTCAGAAACGCCAGTCGTCCCTGCTCCTGTGGCGGCCACAACCGTTTCTGCGATCCAGCGCGCAGGCGATCTTCTTTTTGCAAGATCGAATTGTGTTGCGTGCCATTCTGCTGATGCATCTGTTGCCAACCGCGCTGGCTCGCTTGACGCACCGAAACTCGATCGCATTGGCGCGAATGCGAATTCGGATGGGTTGTCAACAACTTGGATTTCGAATTACCTCTCGGCATCACCGCATATTGGTTCAACTGGAATGCGAATGCCAAATGTGTTGCATGGACTTTCGACTGAAGAGAATGCGAAGAACATTCGACAACTGACCGCATATCTTTCTTCGCTTCGTGCAGGAATAACCCCGGGCCATGTCACAACAACGCGTCCTTCGCAAATGATCGCTGGAGAAAAACTTTGGCGAACTGTGGGATGTACTGCGTGTCATCCGGCAACTCCCACCGAAGATTGGTTAGCAACAAAATGGAGCGCGTCTGAGCTTGCAGCATTCTTAAAAGATCCATCATCTGTATGGCCATCAGGACAAATGCCAAAGACGAATCTTTCTGACGAAGAAACTCTTTCGCTGACATCCTGGCTGTTGCGTGGTCAAGCTCGTCACGCAGATGGTTCGATTGCGCTCACGAAAGAGCCTGGCGTTGCTGTCGATTATTTTGAGGGCCCATTTCAAGGTATTGGACCAAGCGCAATTGATGTTCCAACGCGTTCGGGGGTCATCGAGCAAATCGGACTTCTGCCATTTGCGCGTGCTGATGTTTGGGGAGCGCGATACAAAGCGACGCTGACAATTCCAACCGATGGATCGTGGACTCTCTGGCTTGGAAGCGATGATGGATCTTCACTTTCGATTGATGGCAATGTGCTCATTGAAAGTCCAGGAGTCCACGGCACTGACTGGAAAAAATCGACGCTGATGCTGACAGCTGGTCCTCACGAAATTCTCGTCACCTATTTCGAAGGAGCCGGTAACTCCGAACTCCGAGTTGATTGGAAGGGACCTGCGCAAGATCGACAGGAAATTCCTGCGAGTGCGTATACGCGCGAAGCAATCGAACTGCGCCCGCCTGTTGCCGATCACGAAGAATTTACGAAAACTGATATTGCGCAAGGCCGCGAACTCTTTGTGCAAGTTGGATGTGTGCAGTGTCATGGTTCTCCCGAAAATGTGAAGCCAGCGGTAACTGCCACTACAAAAGCTTATGCGGCACTTGCAAATTTGAATCCTTCGCGTGGTTGCTTGGCGAATGATCCGCCACTTGCTGCGCCGGATTATAAATTCACAGTAAGCGAACGTGATGCACTTCGAGAGCTCGTCGCAAATGCCAAGTCGCTTCTCGCCCCGCTTCCTCCAGAAGAATCTCTTGCGCTTCACTTGCTTGCACTGAATTGCACTGGATGTCACTCTCGCCAAGATGTTGGACAGCCGACAACAGAAGCGATGGCGCTCTTTGCTGGAACTGCGGACCTCGGCGAACAAGGACGCGTTCCACCAACTCTCAATCATGCAGGTGCGAAGTTGCGAACGAGTGCAATCACCGAAATTCTTGCTGGAAATGGGCGTGTTCGACCATATGTTCTCACTCGGATGCCACTCTTCGGAGCTCCGTCAAGTCAGCCTCTTCCCGCTCTACTCGCGGCCGCCGATCACGCACCGCGTGAAGAAACTGATTCTGTCATGACCGATGAAATTGTCGCTGCGGGAACTCGCCTTGCAGGACTTGATGGTCTTGCATGCATCACTTGCCACGGAATTTCTGGTTATCCATCCTTGGGCGTGCCTGCTGTTGATCTCTCATACACCTATGCACGACTGCGTCATTCATGGTTCGAGAAATACATGCGCAATCCCGCTGCGATTTATCCTGGCACGCGCATGCCAACATTCTGGCAGGCGGGGCAACGCATTCAACCTGAAGTGTGCGCTGGTGATCCAACCAAGCAAATCGATGCGATCTGGACTTATTTGTCGCTGGGATCTTCGATGCCATTGCCAAAGGGGATGATCGCAGGCAACGAATATGACTTGATGCCGCAAGGACGACCGATTGTTCTTGGAACTTTTATGGATGGACTCTCTGCGCGCTGCTTCGCCGTTGGATTTCCAGAGCAAGTTCACTTTGTCTATGACGGCGATCATCGTCGCACCGCCAAAGCGTGGCGCGGAAAATTCATGGATGCTGCAGGAACTTGGTTTGGTCGAGCAGGACTCTTGTGCGAACCTGCGGGCATCGATGTGATTGACTTTGCACTGGGGGATGCGGTTGCAATCTTGCCAAACTCGCAAGCGAATTGGCCCGAAAAATCTGGACGCGAAGCAGGCTGGCAGTTCTTGGGAAGTGACCGAGATTCGGCTGGCGTTCCAACCTTTCGTACTGCGAACGACACTCTATATATAGAAGAGCGCATCGCCCCCATTGCCGCTGTCGGCGGAGCGCATCTTGTTCGTGAGTTCATAATCCGCGCAAAGAGTGAACCCATGGGCGTAACCGTGCGAGCTTGGACTGCGCCTGGAATTGCGGCGGGTACTGGTGTGGCGGGTACTGGTGTGGCAAACACCGCCACGCCGAGTGTCGTCGGATGGAAGACAGAAAACGGCCCAACGATTTTCGTGACGGGTGGTCCTGCCTTCATACGGAAAAGTGATGCGAACAATCCAACAAGTCCTCGTGAGTTACTTGTGCCTGTTGGATTTCGAACTGGTTCAGATCCCGAGCGTCCATATGAGGCGCGCATTCGGTTGGAGTATGTATGGTGAAAAAAATTCAAACGGTCATTTTGTTTTCTTCCGCTCTAGTGATTTTCTTGGTCACACCAACATTGCGCGCGCAAGATGAACCAAAGGCGCCAGAGAAAATGGTGAGTGTTGTGCCAGCGAGATTTCCAAAGCGCGAAGCGCGATATTGGAAAATCGAAACAATTCCAGTTCCCAAAGGAATCGTCGCTGAAGTCACTGGCATTCTTCCGATGGACGGTGATCAAATCATGGTCAGCACACGCCACGGCGAAGTATGGATGATCGCAGGCGCATCGACTGCGGATCCAAAGTGGTCTCTTTTTATCGATGGTTTGCAAGAACCACTTGGACTTGCACAAAAATTTACTGACAAGAACCAGAGTGTCAGCGACGGTTGGATTTATATCACGCAGCGCGGAGAACTTTCACGCATGCGCGATGCGGACAAGAACGGTCGCGCTGATCGGATTGAAACAATCTCGGATGCGTGGAGCATCTCTGGCAACTATCACGAATATTGTTTCGGGCCAGTCTTTGATGATGATGGAAATGCGTGGGTCACTCTCAATCGCGCGTTTGGTTCGCAACCTTTCGGTGCACCTGCGTGGCGCGGATGGGCGCTCAAGATTGCGCCTGATGGTTCGATCACTCCGATTGCGGCGGGATTGCGTTCACCGTGTGGGATCGCGCGCAGTCCAAGCGGCGAATTTTTCTACAGCGATAATCAAGGAGAGTGGTGCCCGACGAATAAACTTTCAGTGCTCGAAGAAGGAAGTTGGCACGGACATCCATTTGGAATTCTGGACACGTTCAATCCAAAATCGAAAGTTGCATATCCCGTCCCAACGACAGACGGATCTCCGGACACACTTGGTGCAAAGCGACCAATGAAAGGCGAAGAAGCGCCGGCGGATTATCCAGATGGAAAGCGCATCATTGAAGCGCAGAATCAAATGCCAACGCTTGTCTTGCCTGCGGTGTGGTTTCCATATGACAAAATGGGCCGAAGTGCAGGGCAATTCGTGTGGGACACAACCAACGGAAAGTTCGGACCCTTTGCGGATCAAATCATCATCTCTGATCAATATTCTGCGTGCCTCATGCGGGTTGATCTGGAAAAAGTCGGCGGTCAATGGCAAGGCGCATGCTTTCCATTTCGTAGTGGATTTGATTGCGGAATCATTCGACTTGCGTGGGACAAAGATGGATCGCTGCTCTGCGGCGAAACAAATCGTGGATGGGCTTCCCTTGGCGAAGCAACGCAAGGACTTCAGCGCATGCGTTGGAGTGGAGAAACCCCATTCGAGATCTTGCGAATGCGTGCGCGCCCCGCGGGCTTTCGTTTGGAATTCACAGAGCCAGTCGATCGCGCAACAGCGATGAATCCAGATTCATATCGAATGAGTTCGTACACATATCTGCTGCACGCGCCATACGGAAGTCCAGAAGTTGACACGGAAAAACTTGTCGTACGCCCACTCTCTGTCAGCGATGATGGACGAACTGTGGAACTCGCCGTCGATGGAATGCGCAATGGTTTCGTTCACGAACTTCACGCAGATGGGATTCGAAGTGCAAAGGCAGAGATACTGCTTCATGCTGATGCGTATTACACACTCAACGCGCGGCCAGTGGAATAAAAACTATTTTGTTGCGGAAGCTGGTGTGGGAACTGGCACGGGCGTGGGAACTTGCGAAGGTGCGTGCGAATGATTGTCCTCTTGCAAATGAGCGCGCAAAATATTTGCAGCAAAATCATTTGCTGGGTCACGCCAAATTGTGTGGACATGATCCGCAGTTCCACTTGTGCAATCAAATTCGATAATCGTTGTTGGTCCTTGAAGTCGGTAATAGTGCGGCTTCGTTTCATCTTCAGCGCCGATCCAAGCAAAATGCATCTGTGCGATGCCAGCGTCAGTGATGCGTTTCATTTCTGCATCGGCGAAATCGCCACGGAGTCGATCAGCGAATACTCGAAGTAATGCCGACCCACGCTTCTGTTGATCAACAGTCATATCGGCAAATGTGATTCCCATCGGCGAATCCATCTTCGCTGTTGCTGGATTTGCGATGATGTCCGCTGGAACATTTGTCCCAAGAATCGCTTTTGCTTTTTGTTCTGGTGTCAGCGACCGCAACAACAAGAATGCAAGATCTCGCTCCTCGCCGAGTGGTCGATCCCCTGCTCGCGCTCCACTGGGAACTTGAAATGGCGCAGAGCCCATAAACATTGGCGCCACGACGAATGCATTTGTTGGCGCCGTAAAATTGAGAGAAAGGTGGTGACCTTCCAAACGAAATCCCCACGAATTTGGCCCACTTGGCGTTCCAAAAATAGCCAGCTTGTACGCACCTTCGTTATATCGCTCAGGCTGGCTCTTGCCCAAGAACGCTTCGAGCGCGCGGATGCCCTCGACCTTTGCGATTCCCTTCGTAGAAAGCACCGAACGCAGCAGCGCATCCAAATCCAACCGCGAATCTTCATCAAGCTCGTCCAGTCGCACGCCGAATCGTTCGCCGGGAAGATAATTCCACGCAGTCCGCCGAGAATCGTCGAATTCTGCACACCCACTTTGCCGCTCGATTTGAGAGAAACCGTCGACCATCTTGATCGCTGCATTCTGTGTGATTGCAGCCGCCCCGGCAGGCGTCGCGGATTGCAGCATGAGGACGATTCCCAAAGCAAGCATCCTTCGATCATAATGTGTCTATGACGAATCCAATCATTGGCTTGACTGCAAATCTTGTACGTGACGACAAGGGTCGACTTCGACATGAGGTCAAGGGAACGTATATCGATGCTGTCTTACGCGTGGGAGGTACGCCAATCATGCTGCCGGCAATCGCCAGTTTGCGCGCCGCGATGATTGATGTTGTTGATGGCATCATCATGACTGGTGGCGATGACATCGACACTCGGCCATTTGGTGTTGCAATGCACCCAAAGTCAGAAATTATGGAAAGCGATCGACAAGCTGCAGAATTTGCGCTACTTGATGCTTTGAAGATGCGGCCAGAGAAGCCAGTCCTAGGCATTTGTCTCGGTATGCAGATGATGGGAGTTCATGCAGGATGCCCAATCATCCAACATCTTCATGATCTGAAACCTGATGCAGATCGACACAAATTTGATAATCCACACTTGGTCGAAAGCGAAATCGGTTGCGGTCCCGTTGCAAGTTGGCATCATCAAGCGCTCGAAGATTGTGGACCATTCGAGGCAATCGGATGGAGTGACGATGGCGTACTCGAAGCGATTCGAGATTCGAGCAAACCTTTTTATCTTGGTGTGCAGTGGCACCCAGAAAGAACGAAGGATCCAATTATGGGAGATGCGATCATCGCGCGATTGATCGACGCCGCACGCGCACACAAATTGGCGACGCTTATCAGATGAATCCATTTGTTCTTGGTTACTGCACAAATGTGCACAGCGGCACCACGCTTGCCACAACGCTCGAAGCACTCGATCGTCATGCAACGGCTGTTCGAAAATTCGTAAAACCAGTTGGGCTGATGCCGATTGGATTGTGGCTCAGCGCGCGCGCCGCGCAAGAAGTTGTCGATGATCCTGATGGAATTGCACGATTGCGAGATTGGCTTTTCAATCGCGGGCTTGTTGTCTTCACGATGAATGGATTTCCATACGGCGATTTTCACGCGGGCAGAGGAAAAAAAGCCGTCTATGAACCGCACTGGGCCGATGTGCGCCGCGCGCTATACACCATCTCACTCGCAGACATTCTTGCAGGACTTCTGCCTGATGTGACAATCGCTCCAGACATCGCAGGTGAAGGCTCGATCTCGACATTGCCGCTTGGATGGAGATCGACATTCACACAAGAAGGATGCGGTGCGAGTGTTGGCTTAGCATCTGCGCAATTGGAACAAGTCGCGCGACACTTAAAGAGGATTGAAGATTCAACTGGCGTGTGCATCCATCTCGACCTCGAACCAGAACCAGGATGCGTGATCGACCGTGCGAAACAGATGGTCGATTTCTTTGATCAGTGCATTCGTCCAAGTGCTGCTCTCCAAGATCCGCGCAGATATCTGCGCGTCTGCCACGACATCTGTCACAGTGCTGTGATGTTTGAACCGCAGGTAGAGGCGCTTGAAACATATCGACGTGGTGGAGTGCGAATCGGCAAAGTGCAGGTTTCGAGTGCGATCACATGTGACGGATCCGAGCGCGCCTTCCGAGCACTTCGCGCCTTCGACGAACCAAAGTTTCTGCATCAAACGTGTGTCCTCGATGGAGCAGGCGAAGTGCATTTCTTTGATGACCTTGAACGTGCCTTTGATGAAGCGCCAAATGGCGTATGGCGGGTTCACTTTCATGTTCCAGTCGACACAGAATTTCTCGGGCCACTCGGCACAACGCGCCGTGAAATTGGTGAGTT
>Ga0209086_10001248_pt1 | contig 20837 bp, 18 predicted proteins | sample M_130207_XF_Meta_FD_187312 | JGI IMG/M metagenome (GOLD analysis project Ga0209086, IMG submission 187312) | Freshwater microbial communities from Lake Montjoie, Canada to study carbon cycling - M_130207_XF_MetaG (SPAdes) (version 2) | ecosystem: Environmental > Aquatic > Freshwater > Lake... | reverse complement strand
CTAGACCACGATTTAATCGAGTTCGCGTGGCGCGTGCCATTCTCGATGAAGGTGCGCGATGGCAAAGGCAAATGGCTGATGCGTGAAACGCTTTACCGTCATGTGCCCAAGGCACTCATTGATCGTCCGAAGCGTGGATTCGGCATTCCGCTCGATGTCTGGCTGCGTGGGCCACTGCGTGACTGGGCGGAGGATTTGCTCAGCGAGAGCCGCTTGAAACGCGAAGGCTTCTTCCACGCCGCTCCGATCCGTCAAAAGTGGCAGGAACATCTCAGCGGCACACGTAACTGGCATTTCTACCTCTGGGACGTGCTCATGTTCCAGGCTTGGCTACAACACAACCGTCCATGAACTACGCGCATCCCATGCTCCGTCCCAATGGCTGGGCCCGCTTTCGCGAGTGGGTGCTGGTGTGGGTGTGTGGCGGCATGCTGGGAGCGCTGGCGGCGGATGCAGCCATCGGCAGCTACGACGCGGGTATTTCGCCAATTAAACCGATCTTCTTCACAATAGCGGCCGTGTTTCTATGCATCACTTTGTCCTTGGTGAACAAACCTCGAGTTTGTCTTGCCACACTCGGCATTGCGCTGCTTCCCATCATCCGATTGTTCGACGCAGCGGTCTTGCGTCGCTTCGATTCATCGTTTCAGGACCAAGTAACGATGGACCTTGCGCGAATGATGCTCGTTCTTATCGCGATCATTGCGGTGCTTTCGACGGAGAAGTGGCGGGAAACCGCGCTTTGGGCCGCGGTGAGTGCGATGTTGCTTTCTACTGGTTCAGAGATCGCGGAAATGCTCGGCCTAGTGAAGTTTACCAGCATTCCAGGTCGGTACTCTGGCTTCAACAGCCATCCTAACTTCCCACCAGTGTTGTTGTGCGAGATGCTGGGCATCATCTTTGCTCTCTCGAAGAATTTCCGCTTCAACTGCCTCATGATCGGCGTTGCTGTTCCGGGCGTGGCTCTCACGTATGGCCGCAGTGGCATGATTGTGCTCGCGTTGATGTGCGGAACCTACGTGTTGCTGAATGCACGGCGCAATTTCGGTTTCCTCCTCGTTGTTACCATCATCGCCCTTCCTTTGGTCGGTATCGGCGTGGCAGGGCTGCAAAGCAGCGCGCAACAAGGAGTGATGAAAGATAAGAATACGGCTGACCGCCTCGAAGCCATCTATAATCTCGACTTCGATAAACTTAAGTCGCCAGAGCGCGTAAAAGACCTCAATGATGCCTGGGAAACGGCATCGAAGAAACCGCTACTAGGTCATGGCACGGGCATTTCCGGAACGCTTTTTGCACCCCATAACGAATACGTTTCAATATGGATGGAAATGGGCATTCCAGGATTAGCGCTATTTATAGGCACTTGGCTGTGGCTCATCACGCGCAGCGTTTTCACTGGCGGCAATGCTGGGTATCTTGTCTTTGCGCTCATTGCATACACACCCTTTGGGCAGGGGCGCATGGAGGTGCCGCATTACAGTCTTGCGATGATCACCGTCGCCTGTGTGCTTTGGCCAAAGCGTTATCAACTCACCCTGCGCTCACTCTAGACCGCACCGCAAATTACTCATCCTCGTCCGCAGCCGCTTTCCCACCAAGGATGATGCCTCGCTTCGTGGCGGCAACAAATTCGGCAAAGGCAGCGGCTTCAGGCGTGAGTTCACCAGCGCGAAGTTCTTCAACCGCTTGCGCATTGTTCAAACCACTTCGATAAACTTTGCGGAAAGCTTCACGTAGAGAACGCATCTGCTCACGGGCGAAACCGGCACGTTGCAGGCCGACGATGTTCAAGCCACGTGCACGCGCCGGATTGCCGTCGGCGGTGCAGAAGGGCGGAATGTCTTGCACCACCTTGGCGCAACCGCCGATGATCGAGCGCGTGCCGATGCGGCAGAACTGATGCACGGCGGTGAGTCCGCCGATGATGACGTGATCTTCGACCACCACATGCCCTGCGAGCGTGCCGTTGTTGGAGAAGATGACGTGATTTCCCACGATGCAGTCGTGCGCGATGTGGACGTAGCTGAGGAAATTGTTGTGGCTGCCGATGATCGTCTTGTTATTCGGTGAGGTGGCGCGATGCACGCTGCAAAACTCACGAAACGTGTTGTTATCGCCGACTTCGAGCCAGGTCGGCTCTTCCTTGTATTTTAAATCCTGTGTCTGCTGGCCGATGGAGCCATAGGAGAAGAATTTGTTGTTCTTCCCGATCTTGGAAGGCCCCATGATCGTCACATGATGCTGCAGCCAGCAGCCATCGCCGAGTTCCACGCCCTCACCAATGATGCAATACGGGCCGATGTGGACATCCGCGCCAATTTTGGCTCTGGGATCAATGATGGCAGTGGGATGAATCGAGGCGGGCATGCGTGATCAGTCTAGATTTAACGATCCACCACGCTAAACATGAGTTCGGCCTCGGAGACGACCTGGCCGTTGACGCTGCAACGACCAATGCCAGTGGCGATGCTACGCTTGGTCTTGAGAATTTCGGTTTCGATGAGCAGTGTGTCGCCGGGCAGCACGGGCCTGCGCCATTTCACGTTGTTGGCGCTCATGAAGTAGCCGATTTTGCCCTGATTGCCGGGCATGCGCAGCAGCACGATGCTGGCGACCTGGGCCATGGCTTCGAGTTGTAGCACACCGGGCATGATAGGATGGCCGGGGAAGTGGCCTTGGAAGTAAGGTTCGTTGATCGTGACGTTCTTTATGCCGGTGCATTTCGTTTCGCCCTCGAAGCCGATGATACGGTCCACGAGCAGGAAGGGATAGCGGTGAGGCAGGATGCTCATCACCTCATTGATATCGAGCACCGACTCACCGCCGGGAATATGCACCGGTGCCGGCACCATGCTGCGCATCTGGTTGTACTGCTGCACGATGGCGCGGGCGAGTTCGGTGTTCGGTCCGTGGCCTGGACGCACGGCGATGACGTGGCCGAGGATGCGTTTGCCGGAAAGCATCAGATCACCAACAATGTCGAGGATTTTGTGACGCACGAACTCGTCGGCAAAACGCAGCGGCTGTTTGGAAAGCAGCGTGTTGCCACGAATCACGACCGCTGCTTCGAGCGTGCCGCCTTTGATGAGGCCCTTCTCCATCAGCGGAGCGATGTCCTCGTAGTACACAAAGGTGCGCGCAGAGGCGATTTCCTTCTCGTAGGTCTCAGGGTTGATCTCGGTGCTGAAATACTGCGTGAAGCGTCCGCCGGGGCCGACGTTTGTGCAGGAGATGCGAAACTTCTTGTCGGGGACGATGGTGAGGATGGTGCCGTCACGGGTCTCCTGGTAGATCGGCTCACGCACTTCGAAAACCTTGCGCGCCTCTTTCTGCTCCTCCAGTCCGGCGGATTTGATTAAATGCACAAAGGGCATCGAGCTGCCGTCGGCGATGGGCGGCTCGTTCGCGTCCATTTCGATGATGGCATTGTCCACGCCCATGCCCGCGAGCGCGGAGATGACGTGCTCGACGGTGTGAACATTGACACCGCCCTCGGCGATGGTGGTGGCGCGCTCGACCTTCTGCACTTTTTCGACCAGCGCTGGAATGAAGGGTTTGTCCTCCAGGTCGATGCGACGGAATTTGAAGCCAAAGTTCTCCGGCGCAGGTTGCAAGGTCAGTGTTACCTGCTCGCCAGTGTGCAACGAGGTTCCCGTCATGGAGACGGATTTGGCGAGAGTGTGTTGACGGTCGGAAGCGGCCATAGGCGAGCGCTTTCGTTAGCGTCTCGCCACGCTGGGGTCAAAGGGAAATGCAGGCTCGGGGTATGGCTTGGGACGTTCTAAATCTAGAGGAGTCGTGCCTACCCAACTTTGTCATCCATCGTTTGGCGCAATACGGCCTTCAGTTTTGCGATGCGAGTGATTAGTTTAACGGCAAGACGTGCATCAATAAAGGATGACGAATCTATCGCCGTCAGCATACGCGGCGCTGAACCCCCAAACAGGCACGCCGGGCTGAGTGCCGCGAGCAGCGGTGGGTTTGCCACTGGTATCAAGCACGAGCCAGCCGAGTTGGCCGCCTTTCTGCCAGCCGGTGCCGATGCTCCAAGTTACGAGTGTTTCACCTTTGGCATTGATGGCGAGTGCGGGATGGCGGGCTTTGTCGTTGGAGACGGCGATGGCTTCGGAGGAGGAGTCGAGAAGTGAAGTAAAGACTTTGCCCTCGGCCTCCCAAGCGGCACGAGATTTTGAACCCACACTGATGACGCTGGCGCTGCTCATGGGGCAGGCGTTGATGGCCCAGGGGCCGATATCGCGATGCTGAAAGGTCGCGCCGCCATCACGTGAGGTCATGAGCACAATGTCCCGCTGATTCATGCTACGGGCAGCACGGTAGAGGGTGAGTAATTCACCTGGGGGTGTGACGAATGCCTTGAGCGAGCAGCAGGCGCAGACACCGGGATCGTCGGCATTGACTATTTTTGGTGTCGCGAAGGTCTTGCCGTTGTCGGTGGACTTGAGAATAAAGACGCGGCGATTGACCTCGCCTGGTGTGGCATTGGCCGGCGCACCGTGCCAGACGATAAAAACCTCGCCCTTCATGCTTGCAGCGACAGAGGCACCGCCATCGAGCGCCTGCGTGTCAGCGCGGAGATCACGCTGCTTTTCAAACGTGATGCCGCGATCCAGGGAGCGGGTGTAAAGCAGCGGCGCAGGCTGATTCTTACCACCAGGGCCGTTCCAGACGATGTGGAGCGAGTCGTCTTTGCCGACGGCGATCTGCGCACCGCGAATGGTACCCATGGCCACCGCCGTGTCTGGCGTGCTATTGACCGTGCGCGGAGTCTCCCATGAGCTGGCTCCCGGCTTTTTTGTGGTATGACGCACGTCGTAGCTGCGGCCAGACGGCTTGAGATACACAAGATGCAGCGTGCCGTTGTTGGCGGTGACGATCTGCGGTTGCACACCATCTTCGGGAACGCGTTCAAGCTTCACATCAGCTCCGAAAGAACAAGCCGTCAGCAGGAGGATGGGCAAAAAGCGTTTCATGGTGGTTGCGGTTGGAATTAGGTCAGACGCAGCGCATAACGTTCGCCATGGCGAGATAGCTTCACGTCCGAGCCATATATCTCGCTGAGGTTCCGGCTGGTCAGGATGTCATGTTTAAGTCCGGCAGCGTGGACGCGACCGTCTTTGAGTAGGAGGCAGTGAGTGATGGCTGGCAGGATTTCTTCGACGTGATGTGTGACCATGACGAGGGAAGGGGACTTCGGTTTCGCGGCTAGGGCCTGCATCCATTGTAGGTAATGTTCACGAGCGACGGGATCCAGCCCTGCGCAGGGTTCGTCGAGGATAAGGACGGCAAATTTAGCCATCAGTGCACGGCAAATGAGAATTTTTTGCTTTTCCCCCTGTGAAAGCGGTCCCCACGCGGCCTCACGTAGATAAGAACAACCGACGCGTTTCAAGAGCATGGCGGCTTCGCGTTTCCAAGCTTCTGGCGGAAGCTCGATAAGGTTGAGTTTGGCCTCACGACCACTGGCAATGACGTCGACCACGGGTTCGCTGCTTTCGAGGTAGGTCGTCAAAGTGTTTGTGACAAGGCCCACGCGACGGCGCACCTCGCGCCAGTCATCATCGCCAAAGATGCTTTCGCCGATGCGGAGCGTTCCGCTTGTGGCGCTGTCATAGCCGGTGATGAGGTTAATGAGCGATGTCTTTCCGCAGCCATTTGGACCCAGGATGCACCAATGCTGGTCGGGATCGACCCGCCATGAGATGCCTTTTAATATAGGCCGACCGCGGCGAAAGGTGAGATCAGTGACTTCGAGGACGGGGGTGGGCATGGGTGGCTGCAGTATGGAATGATGAATGGGGTATGTCGAATATGGCGGAAAAATGAGCATGTTTTATCCTTTTGATTTTTCTCCCGTGACAAAAATGACCATCCTGCTAGTCTCGTCTCTCTTTTCCGAAAAAATGTCAGTCTTCCTTGCAGTCCAGCCCTCCTGCGCAACGAATCGCGATGCATCGCGTCATTCCGTGCTTGCGTCTCGCCGTTCTTTTTTCGTATTCTGCCCGAAAGTGGAAAGCACCTTGCAACACATGAGATCCATTTTCTTTGCCGCACTCGCCTTGGCCTTCAGTTCGCCTGCCTTTTCCCAAGCGCCGCCGCCTGCTCCTGGAGCACCGCCTGCCGCACCGGGAGCGCCAGCGGCTCCTGCAGCTCTCAACATTCAATCGGAAACAGAAGCGCTCGTTAATGCTGCTGGTGCCTTGTTCGCAGAGGCAAAGTATCAGGAAGCGCTTTCCAAGCTCGCAGTGGCGAAGAAGAACCTTAATAACAAACCCTTTGAGGGCATCATGTTCATCGAAGGTGCTTGCCACTTCAATTTGCAGGACTACCCGAAGGCGATCGAGACACTGGAAGCCTTCGTCAAAGAGTTCCCCCAAGGCGCGGCGATCATTGATGTGCGCATGGCTCTGGGACGCTCCTATATTGCCAGCAAGCAGGAAGACAAAGGTATTGAGGTGCTAAAAGAGGTGGTGAAAAGCTCTCCTGAAAAGAAAGCTGAGGCAGGGTTGGTCATCTCGGACGCATTGATCAAGCAGGATAAAAAAGACGACGCCCTTGCTATTCTGTCCTCGGTGCTCGCTGATGGTATTCGTTCGGCGGAGTCCATCCAAGCAGCCATGATGGCGGCGAATCTGTATGTCAGCTCTGGCAAGCTCGACGAGGCCGGCGCGCTGATGGAAAAAGTGCGCAACTTTGCCTCCGGCGGCGACAGCATCGCTCAGATGAACAACATCTATCTTAAATTGGGTGATGAGATGATGGAGAAGAAAGCGTTCAAAGAGGCCCTGGGTGCTTATCAACTTGTTCGCAAGAAGACTGAAATAACCCGCATCCAAAAGGAGCAGGTAGCGAAGTTGGAGGCCCAGCTCAAAACCGCCAAGGGTGTGCGCAAGGATGAGATCGAAACCAAGCTCAAAGCCAATCAGGAAATCATGGCTGAGATCGAGAAGCGCACCGATTACGATGCCTCGCTCTATTATCGTTTAGGCCGGTGCTATTATGAAATGGGAGCACCGAAGGAAGACGGTACCGCCAGTGATGCATCGCGCTTGTGGCAAGCGACTTTGGCTTTCGAGGTCATTGTGACAGATTTCAAAGAGTTCCCACAGCGTGATCGCTGCATGTATGGACTCATCATGGTCAACGCAGCGCTCAAGCGCATCAAAGAGTCGCGTGAGTTGTGCGAAAAGTTCATCGATAATTTTCCAGACAGCGAGCAGGTGGGTGAGGTGTCGATGATGTTCGGCATGCTGGCTTATCAGAATAAGCAGCTCAAGGAAGCCATCAACGCTTGGAAAAAAGCAAAAAGCTTTCCCAAGGCTGATAAAGAGCGTCTGAGCTTCCTGATCGGGAGCGTCTTGTTCGAAATGCAAAGCTTCGATGAAGCTCGCACTAACTATGAACTGATGATTCAGGAGTTCCCGCAGACGATTTACAAGGACGATGCGCTATACCGCATCGCTCTGAGCTACTTCTACCAGAACGATTACAAGAGCGTGATGAAGGCGCTCAAGACTTACATCAAAGAGAACCCGAAGGGCCAGTATGTTGTCGATGCGCGTTACCGCATGGCATTCATCAACTTCCAAGGTGGAGACAAGAAGGAAGCTGAAGCGGAGCTGACCAGCATCGTTAAGGATGCACCGAATGACCAGAACATCGGCCAGGTGCATGCTCTGCTGGGAGATATCTTCAACCAGCGTGCGGATTACGCCAATGCGATGCTGAACTTTGCCGCCGCCGTGGACAAGGCAAAGACCGATGATGTGATGACTTATGCCATGGACCAGCTCACCGATCTCTACGTCGGGGCTGACAAATGGAAGGAGTTGGCGGAAATGTGGCAAAGGTACTACAACACGCACAAGGATAATGACGATCTCTCCCTCAAGGCCATTCTCTGGATCAGCCGTGCCAACATCAAAGAAGGTAAGACTGAGGAAGCCAAGAAGCTTCTCGCTGAACACATCAAGACCCGCATCGCTAATCCTGGTAACCAACAGGTTGAAGGTCTGATTCAACAACTCGTTACCATCAGTGCTCCGAAACGCCGTCGTGCTGCAGCCGCTACCACCCCTCCGGCAGATGGTGCCGCAGCGCCTGCCACGGCTCCAGCGACTCCTCCTCCGGCTCCAGAGCTTAGCTTTGATGATATTGAGAAACAGCTCGAGGCGCTGCTCTCCCCGCCACAGGAAGCGATGAATGGAACAGCTCAGATGCGCATCCTTTTCGCGAAGACTTGGTTAGCCAAGACGATGAAGTTGCCGGACAAGGCGGAAAAATTCTTCAACATCATCATTGAGGTAGCCAAACCTGATGACCTGAGCCCCATGCTACTCGCCACAGTGGGCGACAGCGCACGTAAGAAGGGTGATTTGGACAAGGCGAATGCCTGCTACATACGGCTAAGGGATCTTTTCAAAGACAGCGAATACGCAGACGGTGCCCCTGTGGGCTTGGCTGAGATCGCATTTGAGAAAGGTGATTTTGAAAAGGCTTTGGAGCTTTTCCGCGAAGCCCAGACTTACACCGGCAGTTCTCGGGTGCTTGATGCCACGCAGGGTGAAGGCAAGACCTTGGCTAAAGTAAAAAAATATGATGATGCGAAGAAAATCTTCGAGCAGATTGCCAATACCAAGGAATGGCGTGGTGAGGCAACGGCCAATGCTTTGCGCATGCTTGGTGAGATTGAAGCACTGAATGGCAAACACGAAGCCGCCATCGCCTACTTCCAGCGTGTCTTCATCGCCCATCAAAAATGGAAGTCCGAGATGGCCAAATCCTATCTGCTTTGCTCCAAATCTTTTGTCACACTCGGTAAGCGTGATGAAGCTAAGAAAACACTGGATGAGATGATTGCCCGCAAAGACCTCGAAACTCTGCCCGAGATGAAAGAGGCCAAAGCTCTCCGTGCTACCCTTCCATAATCGCGAACTATAAACTTATCTTCCATGCGCACGTTCGCTCTCATTTTTTCCTTCTTCGCTGCAGTCGCAGGTTCTGCCTTGGGGCAGGCCATCGTTCTGAAGGATGGTAACCGAGTCTTTTCTTCCGAGTTTACGATTCAGGATGGCAAGATCGTTAGAACCATTCAAATCGGTGACCAAAAGGCTACCAGTATCTTGGACAAAAAGAATATTGATTCATTGGAGTGGCCATATCCTGCCGAATTGACGGAAGCGGCTGACTTGCTCTCGAAAGGCAAAACTGACGAAGCCGTAGCGGTGTTGAAAAAGGGACGCGATTTCTTCGAGAATTTCCAAGGTATCGAGGGCAATTGGTATGTTGACACCTACTTCGCCTACATTGAAGCACTGAACCAAGGCGGCAAATTTGATGACGTGGTGAAATCACTTCCTGCGCTACGATCTCTGCAGCTCACTGACGCTCAAAAAATGCGCCTGCGCATCATCCAACTCGATATCGAGCGCCAAACGACTTCTGATTATGCCGCCATCATTATTGAGGCTCAGGGAATCCTTAAAGAGACCGATGATTCTGCGATTGGGGCCTCCTTGTGGGCTATCATCGCCGATGTGCACAGCCGCAAGAAAGACTGGGAGAAAGCACTGCTAGCCTACCTGCGAATTCCCGTGTTTTATGGAACTCAAATGCAACGCGTTCCAGAGGCTGAGTTTAACGCGGCAAAGATGCTCATCAAAATGAAGCGCTATGAAGATGCCAGTTCTTTCTTGGCCCGTATCGCAGAGGCTTATCCCGGTTCTCCGGTCGCCGAATCCGCCACGAAGGAAAAAGCTGCGATTGCCGGAATGAAAAATATCGCCGAAGAAGAAGCCGCCGCTGCCGAAGAAGGTAAAGCCGGTGAAACCAAGCCCAAGGAAGGCGCACCAGCCACTCCAACCGATTCTAAACCCAAAGCCTGATCTCTCCATGCAAACCAACACTGCCACCACCATGACCCGCCACATCCCCAACGGCCCCGCCCGCGCGTTCCTTTGCGTCCTGCTGGCGTTTGGTCTCTTCGCATCCCTCAATCTCTACGCGCAAGAAGCCGCTCCGGCAGAAGGCGCTGCAGCCGAGGCCACTCAGCACACGATGATCGACCGCTTTATTGAAGGTGGTTGGGTGATGTATCCCATCACAGCGTGTTCCATCGCCCTCGTTTGGCTCACGGTCGATCTCTGGATGCGCACGGGCCTCAAAAAAATGGCACCTCCCGCCCAGGTGGCACAAGTACAAGATCTGTTCCGCGCCGGAGATTACGTTGGTGCCTACCAGTTCTGCAAAGGCAATCCGTCCGCTTTCTCTAACACCACTCGTGTCGCTCTTAGTTTCCTTGGCGATGGTCACGATGCAACAGAAGGAGCTCTGTTCTCCGAATTGAACAAAGCCAACGCCTCCATTCAGACGCGTATTAACTACCTCTCAGTTATCGGTGTTTGTACGCCGATGATCGGTCTGACTGGTACTGTGACGGGGATGATGAGCGCTTTCTCCACCCTGAAGACCAGCGGTGCGGGTGACCCTGCCAAGCTTTCTGGTGCTATCGGTGAGGTGCTCATCGCTACCGCATCCGGTCTGTTCATCGCCGTGCCAGCCTTCATGTTCTTCTACTTCCTGCGTAACCGTCTCCAGGTTTCTATGAGCGACCTCCAAGAAATCTGCACCGCCCTCTTCCGCAAGATGCCTTATGGGCACCTTAAAGATGCGCACGTCGGCGAAGAAGAATTTTATGCCGCAATTCCGAACTGGGTGGCCGGTGAAGCTGCTCCTGCGGCTTGATCCAGATACTCCTCAAAATTCAACCCTTGACCTTCTAACACTATGGGCGGCGGTGGCGGCGGTGGTGACGGCGAACCGGAGTTTCAGATTGCTCCGATGATTGACGTACTGTTGGTGTTGCTCATTTTCTTCATGAGCATCACCTCGGCGCAGGTATTGCGTATCGACAAGGAGATCCAACTCCCGGTCGCTGCCGACGCCAAGAAGAAGGAAAAAAACATGATGAATGAGGCCGCGCTTAACGTGCGGTGGACGAATGGCAAATCACTCATCACCTTTGAGGATACGAAATATGAAGACGTGGCACCACTGGTTGACCTGCTAAGTCAGCGCAAAAACTCTAACGTCAAATATCGTGTCGTTATCCGTGGGGACAAGCGTCTGCCAGCTATCGAAATCCAGCGTGTGATGAGCGTCGTTGCCCAGGCGGGCATTGATGACATCTCATTCTCCGCATTGAATAAGAATTAACCACGCCACACATGTCAGCCCCAGGCAAAAAAAAGCCCCGCGAAATTGAATCCGAACAGGTTGCTGTCGGTTTCCAGATCGCTCCCATGATTGACGTGGTGTTCGTGATCATGCTCTTCTTCATGGTCATGGTAGGTTCCGTCAAAGTGGAGCGCGAACTGAAAAGCCAGTTGCCGGGTCTGGCACCACCCTCTGCCGATGCCCCCACGGAAATGCCCGATGAAATCATCGTTGGCGTCGAGGAAACCGGTGCGGTGACCCTCAACGAAGAGGAATTTGATAGTCCCACCGACAAAAAGCTGGCCAACTTCACGTCCACTCTCATGCGTCTCAAGCAGGAGGCAGACAATCGCAATGCCAAGGTCATTGTAACCATCCAAGCTGAGGAGCAGGCAACCTATGAGCGTGTTATTGACGTGCTTAATGCCCTTGCCGTCGCCAAGGTCGCCAATGTGACCTTCACCGTTGGCAATGATGCGGGCTTCTGACCCGGTCGATTTTTTATTTATTTAGTCCCCAAGAAACGGGACTGATTGCCGTCGTGTGTTTGAAGCATTTCTTTTTTGACTTCATTTCTCTATAAAAAGCCCCGTCATGAATCCGCAACAACCCGGCCAGCCACAAAATCCGCAGCAGCCTCCGCATCCCGGTTCCACGCAACCGTTGCCGCCGGGTTATGCGCCACCGCCGGGTTATCCACCACAGATGCCGGGTTACCCCCAAGGTTACCCGATGCCGCAGGGCTATCCGCCGCAGATGCCAGGCTATCCGCCGGGATATCCAATGCCTCAGGGCTATCCGCCGCAGATGCCACAGGGCTACCCGCAGGGTTATCCGATGCCCCAAGGCTATCCTCCGCAGATGCCAGGCTATCCGCCCGGTTACATGCCCACCATGCCGATGCCGGCGATGATGCCGCCGCCCGCGCCCGCCACCGGTGCTGTTCCTGCAGCCCCCAAGCCAGCTAGCGCTGCCGTGCCCGTGGCCATACCTGCGCCTTCCGCCGTCGCGCCTTCCATGTCGCCACCCTCAGGTGCCGCACCGATGATGCCAGCGCCCAGCGCACCGATGGCCATCCCTACTGCCGCCCCTACCGATGACGGAACCCCTGTTGCGTTCGTTGAGCATCAGGAGGGCGAAGTGTATCACCCGCCTGCACTCACCCACATCGAAGTGGGGCCACCACCCAACAAATTCGTGCAAATATGGCGGAAGGTGGGAGCCAGCTCGTTGCTGGTGAGTATTCTCGTCCACGCTGGTCTCGGCGTGCTGGCGCTGTTCATCGTATTCAGCACCGGCGTGATGGACAAGCAGGTGGATTTCCTGCCCGGTGGCGGCACGGCGCAGGGAGCGAAGGCCAGTGCGGATTTGCAGCACAAGGTGCAGCAGAAGAAGCGCAGTTCGATCAACAAGACGATGCCGATGAAGAAGCTAGTGAGCACGAGTATGAACTCGGCGATCACGTTGCCAGAAGCACCGCCAGACTCATTGGACATGCCCGATGTGAGCGCAATGATGGGCGGTGGAGCCTTGGGCGCGAGCGGTGGTTTTGGCACCGGTGGAGCCGGTGGTGGCTTTGGCAAAGGGATGGGGATGGGCGGTGCCGCAGGCTTTGTGACACTTCCGCCATCCATGCGCGCACGTTGCTCGACACAAGAACGATTGGAAAAGCTGCGGCAAAACGGCGGCAGTCCCGAATGCGAGGCAGCTGTATCTGCCTCACTCGAATGGCTGAAGGGCAAGCAAAACGCCGATGGCTCCTGGGGCCGCAACAACAAGTGCGCGATGACCGGCTTGGCCCTGCTTTGCTACCTGGGCCGCTGCGAGACGCCCGAATCACCCTTCTATGGCGACAACGTGATGAAGGGCATCATGTTCCTCATTGAGACGCAGAAAGCCAACAAGAACAAACTCTTCAGCACTGCGGCCAAAGGCAACGCTCCCGTCTATGAGCACGGCATCGCCACCTATGCCCTCGGCGAAATGTACACCCTCGCTCGACTCGGCAGCAAATCGCTGCCTGGCATGCGCGAGGCTTTTGAGCAGGGCGTGAAGCTCATAATCGACAATCAGCAGGATAGCGGAAGTTGGGTCTATGACACGGAAACCGGCTTCTACGCTGGCAAAAAGAGTCGTGAGGACTTGTCCGTCGCCGGTTGGCAGTTCCAGGCACTCAAGGCTGCCAAAAACACTAGTTTGAAGATTGATGGGCTGCACAGCGCCATCACCAAGATGACTAAATACCTCGAGGACAAACAATCCAAGGACGGCGGCTTTGGTGTCACCAATCGCGATGCACACTACAATCAATGGAGTCTCTCTGGCGTGGGTATTCTTGGCCTACAGACGATGGCTAAAGGCAAAACCACTGCGATCAAAAAAGGCATCGCATTCCTGCGTGACTTCATCACTGCTGAACCGCTCGACTGGAACAAGAACTGCAATCTCTACTGCTGGTACTACTACACTCAGGCTTTCTTCCAGCAGGGCGGTGACGACTGGAAATTCTACAACCAGCAGTTCCTCCCGCAGATACTCAGTGCCCAGCAACCTGACGGCTCCTTCAAAGCCGGTCGTCCAAACTGGCCTTCGGGTGATGCCACTGATCCTATTTACCGCCAGTGTCTCTGCACATTGCAGTTAGAAGTGTTCTACCGTTATCTCAAGGTCGGTGACCGTGAAGAGTCGTCTTTCTTCGACAAGTAAAGACTGCGCTGCTTTGCTAAGCCTAAATTGGTCTGCCAACGACAATGCCCGCGTGGCTCTTGATCGCGTTTAGGTACTCGTGCAGTGCTTGGTCAACGACCACTTTTTTGTGAGTAACTGAGGCGTGCATGAATCGACATACGTCATCATTGCCGCGCAAAGCCAGGCCGACATGCGAGCAGTACACATGCGCACGGTTTGTTACGATGCCAATGATGTCACCGCTTTGAATGCGGGGCTCGCACGCGGCGACCTGTTGCTTCGGAATGAAATCGAACGGCACCTGCTCCAGTCGTGCTTCAACCTGCCGCAAGGCCGGAACAAGTGCAGGATTCGCCCTGAGATAACGATACAGCTTTGGGTTCAGCGACATCTCATCGTTGCCGCGCCCCGTGAGCCGCACCACCGGCCCGACATCACGCGTGACGTTGCGGATGTTGCCGCTTGCGGCGTTGTCGGCGAACCATTCATCCAGGTAGTGAATGCGGTCCAGATAATGGCCGCGACACACGCCGCCACGATAGCGCGTCCACTCAATCTGCCGCAGCAGATCCGACGGCGCGTACGCACGTTGTTTCTTCGCAACCATGCGCGCCAAACCCAGTGCGATCTCGAAAAACGTCCAGCAATCGAGGCCGTTGAAGTTCGCCGAAGGCGATTCAATGCGGTCGTCGATCTCCAGCGTCCAGCCGACATACTTGGTGCCGCGCAACGCTTGCCCAAACTGTGCCACACGCGTGCCCATCGGCAATGCGGCCCAGTTTTCCGCCACGGCGCGTGCCACGATCTGCTGAAATTTCTCCACGCCGATGAAGGTCACGTTTTGCGGCAGAAATTCCGCCGCCCGCAGTAGATTCGCACCTCCACTCAATAGACTGAGGTGAATTAAATGGCGTCGGTTGAGCATATGCGTCATCAATACAGACTTTCAGCCAGGCCCACATTGGCATCACCGGGGGCATTGACATCCAGCCACTGAGTTTCTTGCGCCAATCCGAATTGTTTTGGCACCAATTGGCATAATTCAAAGAGTTGGCGACCCAACTCGCGTGCGAATGATTCGATGGCCTGCGCGTAACGTCCGCGTTGTAGCGGTTGTAGCGCCGCTTGCAGGCAGCTTTGCAGCGGCACCTCCTGAATAAAGGGTTCCAGCCCGTAGCCCACCATTGCGATAGCGCGGTCCGTATTCGTGTCGATGAGCAGCATCACCAGCCGGTTCTCGCCGCCTTTTTCCAACGCGCTGGAAAGCTGGCCGCGATTGAAAAGCCAAAACGCATACGGCACCAGCGGCGCCTGCGGCGGCACATCCATTAGCACTGCCGCGATGGCGAGCTGTGGAAACTGCCGCTCCACCTGCGCGATCACATGTGCCGCCCGTTTCTGCGCAAAAGCACCCATCACGCCAGCCACATCGGCAATGGGCCGTTGCAACGATGGGGCGATGCCAAACGAGCGATCTGCCACCTCCAGCGAAAAACCGCACTGCCGGCAGGCAGCGTCGTTTTCAATCGCAGGAGTTCGGCAGGCAGGACAGCGCACAGCACGATGGTACATCATGCCGCCCCCCGCATGCAACGATCATTCCTTGCCAAGTCGCCGCCGCAGTAGCCAGCGCATGATTTTCTTTGGCGTGTGGCGGAACAAACAAGACGCCAGCGATACGCCCATGCCGGGAAACACACACGCCTCACCTCGTTTCAGCGCCAGCAGCGCACGCGCCACCACCTGCGACGGCGGAATGCGCAGCAGCGTCTGCCCGTCACGATTCGTGTCCGACCCATCATCACGCTTCGCCGTCTTGCTGAAGTTTGTCGGCGTCGGTCCCGGACACACACAACTCACCGTCACGTTCTGCGGAGCCAGTTCAATCGCCATCGCCTCGGAAAAACTCGTCACATAGGCCTTGGACGCCGCATACACCGCCAGTTCCGGCATCGGCAACGTGCTGGCAAGCGAACTCACGTTGAGCACGCCTGCGGGTCTTGCCAGTTTGGGCAGCATCGCATGCGTCAGCATCGTCAACGCCGTGATGTTCAGTTCGATCTGCGTGCGCGTCTTGTCCGCCGTCGAACTCGTGAATCTGCCATAGTCACCCATACCAGCGTTGTTGATCAGCAGATTCGGCGTCACGTCATGCATCGCCAAAAAAGTCATCACAGTATTGCGCCCCGCATCCGTTGCCAGATCGGCCACACAGCAGAGAATCTTCGCCTGGAATATCGAAAGCCCGTCTTTCACCGCTTCAAGCGCCTCCGCACGTCGTGCCACCAGCACCAGTGTGTCTGCCTGCGGTGCCAGTTGTCGCGCAAACTCAGCCCCAAGGCCTGAAGACGCGCCCGTGATGACCGCACGGCATTTTTCGAGATGAAATCTATTCGCCATAAGTGATGTCAGCAGTAACACAGTTCACGCATGACCATCAACCCACTTTCCGCCCAGAATCCCTTCACCACCAAGGACGGCAGCACCATTCGCAGCATCCTCGACCGCACGAATGCCCCCGTGCAAAACCAAAGCCTCGCCGAAGCCGTCGTTCCCGTTGGTCAGCCAACCGAACGCCACTACCACAAGCTCAGCGAGGAATTCTACTTCATCCTCGAAGGGCAGGGGAGCATGGAAATCGACGGCGAGACTCGCGCGGTGAGTCCTGGCGATGCGATTCTGATCCCGCCCGGTGCGTGGCATCAGATCACGGCCAGACAAACACTGCTCTTCCTATGCTGCTGCGCGCCGCCTTACTCGCACGAGGATACCTATTTTAAATAGTGACGGACGCTGCTATCGTCTTGAAGAAAGGACGACACAGGCTTGGAAAAGCCTGGAAGAACTAAGCCGGGTCGTATGTCGACCAATGGTCGCAGCACGAAGCTGCGTAGGTACATGCGGGGATGCGGGAGGATCAGTTCAGGGTCGGTGCTTACGACATCATCCGCATAGAGTAGATCGAGATCGAGGGTGCGCGGTGAGTTGCGCTCGCGTTGCTCAGGGCGGCCCAAGGCTGATTCGATTGCCTTGAGATGCTTGTGTAGATCATGCGGTGTGCATGGGGCTTCGATTTCTATCACGCTATTCAAGAATGCCTGCGTTCCGGGGGCGCAATCGACGGGATCGGTTTCGTAGATTGGGGAGCTGGCTTTGAGTTCGATTCCCGGCAATGCAAGCAGCAATGCGATGCCACGCTGCATGTTCGCAGCGCGATCACCGAGATTCGAGCCGAGGGCGATGCCAAAACGCATTTGGTTACTTCAAGCCCAGCACGTCCTGCATGTCATACAGACCCGCGGGTTTGCCGAGGAGCCAGCGGGCTGCGCGGACGGAACCGTTGGCGAAGGTATCGCGGGAACTGGCTTTGTGAGTGAGTTCGATGCGTTCGCCGACGTTGGCGAAAATGACGGTGTGATCGCCGACGACATCGCCGCCGCGGATGGCGTGGACGCCGATTTCTTTTGGGGTGCGTGCTCCTACATCGCCAAAGCGGCCGTGGCGACAGTCTTTGTCATATTCAAGGCCACGCACGTCGGCGAGGATCTCGACGAGCGTGCGGGCGGTGCCACTGGGGGAGTCTTTCTTCATGCGGTGATGCATTTCGATGACTTCGAGGTCGAAATCAGGGCCGAGCAACTCGGTGGCCTTGCGGGTGAGCCAGAACAAGGTATTCACACCGACGCTGTAATTGGAGGCGAACACGATGGGCAAAGTGTTGGAGGCCTCGCGGATGGCGGTGAGTTGTTCGTTGGTGTGGCCGGTGGTGCCGATGATCATGCTTTTCTTTTGCTTCAGGCACTCGCTGAGCAGTTCATCGCAGAAATGGTGGGAGGTGAAGTCGATGACGGTGTCGCACTTCGCGAGCGCATCAGGCAGTGTGTCGCCCACGTCGATGCTGGCACCTACGGCGGCGCCCTGTGTTTCAGCGGCACGCAGAATGGCTTGGCCCATGCGGCCTTTGCTGCCGGTGATAAGAAGTTTGAGTTCGGACATGTGTTGGCGATAAAACGGGAGCGGGGATTATGCAAGCTGGGGCTGGACGCTGTGCAGCGGGTCGAGCAGCAGCATTTCATCAAAAGTTTTGTTGAGTGAACGCTCTGCCGGAGGCCAGAACTGGCCGCTGCGAATACGCTGCACGGCTTCGGCGGCGCAATCGAGGGCGGATTCGATAAGTGCCTCATCAAATCCGCTCCACTCAAGAATGGCGGTGTCTTGGATGCTTTTGGGCAGCGCAAAATAAGCGACGCGGCTCACATTCTGGCCGCGTTCACGCATGGCGGCGGCGTACAGGGGCAGTTGCAGGTCTAGCCACAAGGCGCGTTTGCCTTCCGGCAGATCGAAGCACTTCCACTCATCTGCTTCGGTGAGCTTGGTGCGCGATGAAATGACTTTGAAGTGTGTTTTGTGCGGTTCATTCGCCTTATCGGAACTTTTGAAATCGACAATGCGCAGACTGCCATCGGCGTGGCGCTCGACACGGTCAATTCGGCCCGACAAGCGTGCTTCAGCGATAAGAAACGGCGTGGCATCGTCCTTCGTGCCTATTTGCAACTCGGCTTCGATGCACTGCCAGCCTTGCTGACGATTGGCGGCTTCAATCGTCGCGGCATGACGCAGGCGCTGAAGAATGCTTTCCAACTGCAACGTAATTAGCGGAGCCGGTCGATGGCCGAACTTCGCGTGGACATAATCGCATGCTGCAGTTTCGAGGAAGTCGGCGATTTTTCCCGGATGCGTGCTGTCACGCATGTCGGCGTCTTTAAACAGGCGATGAAACGCTTGATGGATGATCTGGCCGAACTCGGCAGCATCGAGTTCACGCTTTTGAGTTTCGATGGCACGCATGTGCTTGGCATGCGTGAGGTAGTAGCGGAACGGGCAACCCAAGTAGTCGCTTAATCGTGACGGCGAGATGGTTTCGAGTGGTTTGGTGAGCCAGTCGGGCTGCAAGGTCCAGGCAAGTGTGCGCGGCGGTTCAGCCTCGGACGGCTGGTCTTCTTCTTTCGGAAAGAGATGCGCGACGCGTTGTGGCAATGCCTTGTCGTCACAGAGAAACAGCAGTCGTGAAGGACGCAGGGCATCGCCATCTTCGCTCCACTGACCGCAAAGAAGCTGCAAGTCGTCGTTGCGGCGTTGATGCGAAAGTGCGGCGAGGATGAAGGCGTCACGCGCGAAACGGGTGTTTTGGCATGGAAGGTTTAATGCCTCACGTAAACCGTCCGGCAGGAACGGATGGCTGATGAAGATGCCGGGCACGTTTTCTTCATTGAAACCGGTTACGATGAGGTTGGGTGATTTTTCCCAGAGCAGTTCGAGCCACCCTTGCAGCACGAGGTCGATGTCGCCACGCGGTTCAGCGAGATGGCTTTGCGACAGGCATTCGAGCGAAAGCGTGAAAGCATCCTCGGCTTTGGGCTGCAAACCGAAGCGTTTGGCCTCGCTTTCGAGTTCTTCGGTGATTCGCAGCCATTCCGCGGCGAGTTCGGTGCGTTCGCGATGGCCGGGGGCTTCGGGATGAAAGGTGCGTTCGCCGAGCAGCTTCAAGATGAGTGTGCGTGCGGCCTTGGCGGGTGGCAGACGGCGCAATTGATTCAAGAGATCGAGAGTGACCTTGATGACAGGCTGCAGCACGGGAAAATCAACGAGCGGCAGATCCTGGGCATGTGCAAGCGTGACGGGAAGGTGACTGCTGGTGAAGTCATCGGCCTCGCGCAGCAAAGCGGCGGTGCTTTCGAGTGCAGGAGCGATGGCGTCACGAAATTCTTCGATGCGCAGCAGTGCGGCGAAGGCACGCCACGAGCCGGAGCCTAGCAGCACGCGGAAACAATCGAGTACATGCCACAAACCTTCGCGCTGCACGGGAATGCCGCCGGGTTCAAAGCTGCGCGTGTCTTCGAGCGTGAGTTTTTCCAGCAGCAGGCTGCCGACTTCGGCATCGCACACACCGAGAGCCGTGCGGCCAGCGGGAACGAGTGCGCGCATGAGATCGAGCGCTTTCGCTGCTTGAGCGGAAGGATCACGGGTGACGTGGATTTGTTGATTTTCGATGGGCAGGGTGACATCAGCGTCTTCACCCCAAGATGATGGCAGGGGACGTCCACTATGGTCGAACGTGTGCGCCAATGATTGCGGTGCATGAATGGCGATGATGACCTGCAAGCCGCGTTCGGCGCAGCCGGTGATCCAATCATCAAGCAGCGGCGGCAAGTCGGGAGAGGCGAGCACGGCGATGCGTTTCACGTCTTCCGGCAGCACGGGGGCGCGGGCGTGGCGGCATTTGAGCTCCTGCGCATCGGCGATCTTGGCTTGAGTGAGTTCATCAAAGTACGCACGTTCGATTTTCGCGAGATCGTGCCAGCGTGCGGCATCCTCTTGGATCGCAGGCATGGCAGCGGTGTCGGCAAAGGTGAGGCCGCCGGTACCGAGGAGCATTTTCAGATCGGCCAGCATACGGGCGGTCTCGGCCTGCCAGGACCAGCCGCGTTCGGCAGGTAGCGTAGGAAACAAAGCCTTGAGTGAATCGAGCGCGACACGTTCGAGCGCACGCTGCCAGGCCATTTGCGATTGCAGCGGCGTGGCGGCTTCAAAGCGGCGGCTTTGCGGCAACAAGGCTTGTTCGGGCAGCCAGAGATGAGGGACGATGGCAGCGGTGCCACTGGTGTTGGTCGTTTGCGCCAGCGCTTCGCGCAGACGGCGGCCAGCTTCGCCATTCGGAACAAGAATCAACGTGTCGCTGAGATCGAGGGCGCGGGTTTGATCCCAGTTTTGGCAGAGGAAGTCCACAGCTCTCTCCAAGACGGGAGTGTCCCATCCCCAAAAGTGGCGTTGGATGGTAGAACTCACGTGGCTTCGAGTTTTTGTAGAATGTCGGCAATGATTTGCTCGGGTGTTTGATCAATGGAGACGCGGAT
>Ga0209086_10001246_pt1 | contig 20852 bp, 38 predicted proteins | sample M_130207_XF_Meta_FD_187312 | JGI IMG/M metagenome (GOLD analysis project Ga0209086, IMG submission 187312) | Freshwater microbial communities from Lake Montjoie, Canada to study carbon cycling - M_130207_XF_MetaG (SPAdes) (version 2) | ecosystem: Environmental > Aquatic > Freshwater > Lake... | reverse complement strand
CCTACCTGTGCATATTTTGTCAAAGAAGTTAGTCGTCAAAGTGAATTGGTAGATTATACAAGGTGTTGGTAAATGGCTCAAATATTTGAAAGCCCAGACAAGGGTGAGACTATATATGTCCGTCAGGCTGATTCCATTGACCGCTATTTGGTTAAAGAGAATATCTCAATAAGAGACCAAATAAGAGAAAGTCAGCTCTGGGGTAATATACACCGAGCCGCTAAACTCAATCCCACTTTACAAGAAGCTATTGATCGTGTTAAAATAACATATTACCTAACAAAAGATTACGAAGAACGATATGGCAACCGCAAAAAAAGCTAAACCTAAAAAGAAACGAGAACTTGATTTATCTCGATTGCTAGCTGCGGTTGATAATAAAAATTACGACTTTTATGATAATCTCTCCACACTAGAATTAAAAGAATTCAGTCCATATATCCTAATGCGCTATGTTAGTAATGTTGACTCTAATGATAGCGATTTGCAAGAATGGTTTATAGAACGTACTAATGAATTAGTAAATAAAAACTACTTTAGTCTAGGTAAAGATAACGAAAAATTGTTATGGCAACTATACGCAGCAGTCGGTGCCGGAGTCAAAACGTATCACCCATATCTACCTGCACTTAAAAAAGAATTTAATAAAATTGAAAAGTTATTAGCAGAGCTGCACCCTAGTTATAAAATTGAAGATGTTAAGCTATTGGCTAGACTAATGACTGATGATGAAAAAGATGAATTGTTAGATGGTATGGGATTTGATAAGAAGCAAAGGAAAGAATACGAGTGATAGCATTGGTAAATCAGCCGTATAATTGTGTGCATTGCAAAAAGAGTTTTATGCAAGAGAAGACTCTTGTAGCCCATATGTGCGAAAGGAAACGGCGTGCCTTACAAAAAGATGAGAAACGTGTACAAGCAGGCTTCATGGCATTTAATCGGTTTTGGCAACTGACACAGAATGCTAAGAAAAATAAAAGTTATAATGATTTTGCAGATAGTAGTTATTATAATGCGTTTGTAAAGTTCGGAAGTTTTATCAACAATGTAAATCCGTTATATCCAACTAAGTTTATTGATTTTGTAATTAAGAGCGGTGTTAAGTTAGACCATTGGTGCCGAGATGAATTGTATGATCAATATCTGTTTGAAACATTAAAAGTAGAACCTGTTGAAAGTGCTGTACAACGTACATTACAAACCATGATGGAATGGGGTGATGAGCATAATATAGAATTTGCACAATACTTTTCACAGGTTAGTTTGAATAAAGCAGTATACGATATGTTAAATGGTAGAGTTAGTTCTTGGGTAATACTAAATTCGTCCTCGGGTAAAGATATGGTTAGTAAGATGAATGATGAGCAATTAGCTATGATATCTCCAGCGTTTGATATTAAATTCTGGTTGAAAAAATTTAAAGAATCTCCCGCTGATGTGTTGTTAGTAAATGAAATACTAAAAGAAGCGGGTATAAAATGAGTCAAGAAAATGTTCAAAAGTTTGTAAACTATCATCATATGCAGGTCATTGATGATAACAAACGTGCCTATAAAATGACACGTATGCATGTGAAATATTTTAACAACCCTGCTGACTATAACGAATTAACAGCAATGAATGCTATGAACTTTGAAACTGAAAGATTACTAACAGTGGAAATTTCAGAGAGTGAGTTAGAACGTATTGCAGACTTTGAAGCAGAAGTTTATAATAACTTACATGAGCGCGGTCATTACAGAATGTTTGAACATATGACTGAATTGAAAGAACGTGAGAAGTATATTAAGAACAAATATCCAGCAGTGAAAAAAGCCTACGAACATTATAGTCTAATGTTGAAATTAGCAGAGAGCGGCGAATTATGAAAATACCAAAAGAAGGAAGTAGGTGGGCTACTATTACCGAAACATTTGTTGTATTACATACAATTGAATTAAACGGGCATATGTGGGTTCATTATAGACTAGAATCTAGTGATCAAGAATATAGTTGCTATGTGGAAAGTTTCTTAGAAAGATTTACACCTGTATTATGAAACAAAAATTTATTGACCTGTACATGGACTGGGCTACTCGTACTGCCCAACTTAGCCATGCCCAACGATTACAGGTAGGTGCGGTCATTGTCAAGGATGATAGTGTGATCAGTTATGGATATAATGGGACTCCTGCAGGTTGGGATAACAATTGCGAGAACAAAGAATACATGGGTGGTAGTGCTGGCGGTTGGCTCGATCCCGAAGAGATTTACGAACAGTGGCCATTTGAAGAAACTGTAGTAGGCGCGAACGATAATGAAAGTTTTGAAACTACTCGTCGTTATAAACTAAAAACTAAACAAGAGGTATTACATGCTGAATCAAATGCTATTGCGAAATTGGCCAAAAGTACAAATAGCGGTATGGATGCTACTATGTTTATTACCCACGCTCCATGTATGGAGTGTGCCAAACTTATATACCAAAGCGGTATTAGGCACGTTCTATATCGCGAGTCTTATCGGGATACTAGTGGCATTACGTTTCTTGAAGCATCGGGTGTAAAGGTTGAACAAATATAATGGACATAGATATAGACTTTCCTGATAGAAAAAATGTGCTTGACATAATCAAACATATTCCCGCTATGATTGATGATAATGGAACTTTTAAAAAACATAATACAGGTGTATATTGTCACTCTATTCCATATAATCCGTTAACTGGTACTGCTAGTATTGATTATAAATCTGCTGAGGATAGGGGCTATTTTAAAATAGATTTTCTTAATGTTACAGCATATAAAGACGTTAAGAATGAAAAACATTTAACAGAATTGCTTAATATCGAACCACTGTGGGATTTACTATATGAGAAAGATATATGTGATCAATTGTTCCACATCAACGGATATCACAACTTGCTTAGAGAATTAAAACCAACAAGTATTATTGAACTAGCCATGGTCCTTGCTATGATCAGACCTGGGAAAAAACATCTCATCCCAATGTGCAAGGCCAACGGATTTCAGTCTATCAAAGATGAAATATGGACTAAAACTGAAGATTCCTATTTCTTTAAAAAGGCTCATGCTATCTCCTATGCTAGTGTTATTATAGTTCAATTAAATCTGATCTGTGAAAAGTTCAGTTACGGATACTCTTAACAGATCTTACTAGTTGGATTGATCTGCGTTTAACTCTTTTTTCTGCAATTTCACTTAAATTAACCGCAGGTCCAAACATCAATGATGCTTCTTTAGCATTAAATGTTTTAATAAATGGTTTAAAGAGTTGCATTTCTGATTTAAGAAAAATATTGATAGGAATTCTACGATTACTTTCCCACCACCATATTTCCCCTAATTCTAAGAATACTACTTTCTCCTGCTCATCTATCATCATTGATATGTCGTATATACTGGCAATAACATTATCAAAATTGATAATAATGCCTACATATTCTTTTTCATTAGACTTTACGCAGGAAATAAACGGGAACTTTTCTTGAAATTGATCTTTCATTGTAATTAAAATAAATACCTTATGCAGAATTTACCAATCTATTTATATCCAAATACAATCGACATTATATTAGATATGGATGCCAATATAGTAGGAGTTAACCGAATAATGTATCAACGAGATTTAAAAATACAAAAAGGCATTAAAAATCAAATCCAAATTCAATTTAAGAATAGCGATCAGAAGAAAATTAGGATATCAAATACACAAACATTTGTATTCAGTATGTTTGATGCTATTAATCAACGATTGATTATTAATAAAAATTTAGATGTACTTGACAACGGATCTACTTCTACTAAGGGATTAGCATTGTTAACTCTTAATGAAAGCGATACTTTAGATTTGGATAGAACTAGTTATCAATACGGAGTTAGAGTTTTGGATAATGAAGATAATAGTTATACTCCTGCATATACTAACACATATTACGGTATGGCAGGAACAATTCATCTTAACAATGATTTAAACCCAGTTCTTAAAGATAGTGTATTAGTTACTACATTTAATGGAATAATTAATCCTAGTACAGGTAATTATGAATACTATAGCGGTAATTTATATGCAAATCCAGAATACAATGGCAATGATGCATTACATACAATGCAACTATATCTAACAGGATATTCTGGAACAATTTATATTCAAAGCACATTAGATAATAATCCAGGACCAAATGGAAATTATAGTACAATTGCGACCTTAACATACACTGGACAATCTGGAATCAAATACCAAAACTTCAGCGGTGTGTATTCCTATGTGCGGATTAAACATATCCCTACAGCCGGAATTCTTGACAAAATCTTATATAGAAGCTAAAATAGTGCATGAATGAAATACAGGATGCCCTGTTAGCACTACTGCCTCCAAAAAGAAAAGCTACTCCTAGTGGTTGGTCTAGCTTCAATGCGCCCTGTTGCATCCATACTGGTAATAGTAAAGATACACGTCAACGTGGCGGAATATTATTAACAGCCAAAGGCGGCTGGACATATCACTGTTTCAATTGTAATTTTAAAGCAGGTTGGGCACCTGGACATTTACTAACCAAGAATACTAAAAGTTTATTTAAATGGTTGGGCTTGTCAGAAACTGAGATCTCTAAACTTGGATTGATAGCACTTAAACTCAAAGATGATCAGCCTGTTGCTAAAAAATCAATTAGTTTTACTTTAGAAGAACGTGAACTCCCAGAAGGCTCCATGCTGCTCAAAGATTGGGCACAAGTAGTTTGGAAGCCGGGTGCTGAAGAAGACATGGTTCGAGTATTTGAATACCTTGTCGGCAGAGGCATGGATTTAGATTGGTATGATTGGATGTGGACTCCTGCTCCTGGATATAAGGATCGATTGCTTATACCTTTCTATCAAGATGGAAAGATAGTTGGATATACTGGTAGAAAGATCACTGAAGGCAAACCCAAGTATCTTACAGATGCCCAACCAGGATATGTATTCAATATAGACCGTCAAAAAAATGACAGAGAATATATAATAGTAGTTGAAGGACAGTTTGATGCCATAGGTATAGATGGTGTTGCAATCATGCATAACGAGCCCAACGAAACCCAATGCGCTAGAATTAACGCTCTGGGCAAACAGGTGATAGTTGTACCTGACAGGGATAAGGCTGGGTTGAAGCTAATACAAGCAGCTATAAAGCATAATTGGGCAGTTAGTTTACCCCCATGGAATGATGTTAAAGATGTAGCAGATGCAGTGGCAAAGTATGGAAGGATATATACTCTATTCACAATATTGCGTTATCGAGAAGAAAACGAGATAAAAATACAACTACTAAAGAAAAAATTAGAAGCACTTTATGACTAAACCAAATTATAATTATGATATACAAAAACTATATCTAGAAATGTTTATGAGCAACGGCGAAACATTTGCACGTTGCCAGAATATTTTTGATCCTCTTAATTTTGATCAACGTCTTAGAGATACTGCTGACTTCATTAATAAGTATGTTGATGAATATAAAGTCATGCCAGAGGCCAGTATTGTTAATGCTAGTGTGGGTATAGACTTGCAACCAGTAGCATTGCCTAAAGAAAACTATGATTGGCTAATGGATGAATTTGAAAATTTTAGTCGACATAAAGGTCTTGAGAGAGCAATTTTAGATAGCGCAGACTTGTTAGAAAAAGGTGACTACGGTCCAGTAGAGAAACTGATCAAAGATGCTATACAAATATCGTTAAACAAAGATATGGGTACAGATTACTTTGAAGATCCGAGAGCACGTCTAACTAAACTCAAAGACGGTAATGGGCAAATTAGTACAGGCTGGCCTAGCATCGATAGAAAGTTGTATGGTGGATTTAATAGAGGCGAGTTGAATATATTCTGTGCAGGTTCAGGCGGTGGCAAGAGTTTGTTCTTAGCAAACTTGGGTGTAAACTGGGCATTAGCGGGACTAAATGTTTTATATCTGACATTTGAGTTGAGTGAAGGTTTAGTTGCGATGCGTTTAGATTCCATGACTACAGGAATTGGTACTAGAGAAATATTTAAAAATATCGATGATGTAGAATTAAAAGTTAAAGTTCTTGGTAAGAGATCAGGTCATTTACAAGTTAAGTATATGCCATCGGGCAAGAATTGTAATGACATTCGTGCTTATTTAAAAGAGTATCAAGTAAAAAAAGGATGTAAACCTGATGTACTTCTTATCGACTATTTAGATTTGATGATGCCACTAAGTGTTAAAGTTAGTCCAAGTGATTTGTTTGTTAAAGACAAGTATGTATCAGAAGAGATTAGAAACTTAGCCATGGAAACACAATGTATTACTGTAACTGCTAGTCAGTTAAATCGTAGTGCAGTTGAAGAAATTGAGTTTGATCACAGCCATATCTCGGGCGGATTGAGTAAGATTATGACCGCGGATAATGTAATCGGTATCTTTACGAGTAGAGCAATGAAGGAACGTGGACGTTATCAAATTCAGTTTATGAAGACACGTTCGAGTTCTGGAGTTGGACAAAAAGTTGAATTAGAATTTAATCTAGAAACACTACGTATTACTGACCTAGGAGAAGATGAACAAGAATCAAGCCTGAGTCAACAAAGCAATAAATCAAATAGTATATACAATGGGTTAAAGAGAACTAGCACAGTATCAACTACTACTGATCCAGAAACTGGAGAAATTACAGACGTAGATCCTACCCAAGGAATAGGTATTAACAAATTTAACAAGGGTTCTAAGGTAGGGGATATTAGAACTATACTTGCTGGTTTAAATAGCGAGCGCGATTAAAACCAGTGGGAGACTTGTAATCTTCCACTTTCTGAAATTACTCGGTGCCATTGATCAATATCGTCAAGACCAAATAATGTATTAATATCCGATGGTATAAATGTCCACGTATGATTAATGGACCAAGGATCTTCTCCTACAATCTCACCATCTAGGTGTCCTGGTAACCATTTAGTATAACCTGCTATGGTCCTAAAATGTTCAGGGCCGTCGTCTTTAGCTAGTGCAGTTAGTATGCTTATGTCTTTACTAACACCAATTTTATCATTTAATTTAACAGTTGTAGGGCTGTACCAATCAAGTGTATGCACTACATGAATCCTATTTGTATGTATAGGGCCGCCGTTATATAATGGATAATCTTGTGAATTTGGCAAGGATAGCCCTATGTTTTCCATTACACTTTTTAGGGTAAGATTACTATAGTTTTTGTTAATCTGCAACCCGATAGCACCTGCTGGACCGTGTTCCATGATTAATACTGTGCTTCTTCGAAGGTACGGATCTATCCGTTTAGGATGAGATGCAAGCAGATACCCCCGATAGTTTTGTTCAATCATAGTTATATTTAACTAATAGTTATTTCAAATTAAATATGCATGATAAATATCTGGTTATATACATACTTAATATGCGCTTTCTTAAAATTCTACTGATAATTATAATTTGTTGTTTTACATTTTGGACCTGGTTAGTAGCAACTCCTATTGCTCGAGAATTTACGGTCCCGGAAGTATCCCAGTGGTCTCCGACTGGTGATCGTAGTGCATCATTACAAACTTCATCTATAATACCCTTGCCTGATGCATTCCATACCATGCATGTATCTACTTCTAATAGTGACGAAGTATGGACGGCAATCGCTCCTACTTTTGAACCAGATTGGATTTCAGAAACAGATGCATTTATTGCCGAAGGTCCAACATTTGACAATTCTGGTAATTTATATTTTACACCAACTGTTACTACTGAGAATATATCACTTGTATCATTAGATAGTATAACAGGAAAACGCCGCTGGGCAATTTCTGGAAAAGGATTTGGCAGTGGTGCCCCGTTAATACTTAATGATCCTGCTCATTCAGGACAACAAATAATATATCATATTACATATACTACTGCTATGGCATTACGTACTGATGGAAGTATAATATGGAGCGTACCTACTAATATAGGCTTGCCGCCCGCTGGCTCAACTTGGCAAATGCATATGTGGGGAATGAATTATCTACCTAATGCCGATGCATTAGTTACGGTAAGTATTGATGGAAAAGTTATTATTTTAGATAGACACACCGGAAAATCTTTAACACCGCCATTTCAATTACCAGGATCACCTGCTGCTAAAACAGAATTACGTATTCCTAAATTTTTAGCCAACCAAGCAAATGCAGAACTTTTAAAACAATTTAAAATTGACAATTTATTTAATACATTTCTAGATATAATATTTGGAAATAATGTAAAAGTTGCTAACTATTTTGCTGTAGATCCCAAGGATGATAGTATCATTATTGCTGCTACTGCACCGGACGAGAACGATGGGAAAGTTGACGATATATCAAATAATGGCGCTATATATCGATTAACTCTTACTAAAGAAAAAACTTTACAAATAACTAATCATTTTTATTTTTCAGGAGGATCGGGCGCAACTCCCACTGTATCGGCCGATAGTAAATTAATAGTAATATCAGATGATACGGGAAATGTTATTGCTCTCGATCCGAGTCTTAAAGAAGTATGGCGTATTAATGTCGGTACGCAAGTAGCAGCATCTATTGCAGTAGCGGCAGATGGTAACGAGATGTATGTAGTGAATAGAGAACATATATTAAAATTACATAATAATGACAATTCAGCAAGTATAGTTTGGAAAGCAACCCTTGACGCATATCCAGGATTTGATAATCTTAATGGAATTTCTGCAACTATCACAGCTAATGGTATTCTGATAGGAATTGCTGCTGGTAGAAAATTAGGCAAGGCCGGTATTATGACAAAATTTGGTATGGGGCTGCTTGATCGAGAAACTGGAAAATTAAGATGGTTTTCTGAAGGTAGAGAAGAAACTATGTCAGTATCTAGTGTTGGTCCAGACGGATCAATTTACATAGCGCATTCTCCTATGAGGCGTGCATTATCTCGAGGAATATTAGGAGATAGATTACCGCCCTTGATTGGTGGTATACAAAAATTTAAACCCACTCGTTATGATTTATTGGCTCGAGATGCAATATGTGCTGCTAGTAAATTGGCAAAACGTCATAACGCTAGTAAAGATTTGTTGTCAAGAAGAGATGATTCTTTACAAATTAATATGTTAATTAATCAAGCTAAACAAGCAGAACTTAATTCAACAAAAGATGTGTCATTGTTATCATTATTAGACCTAGCGTCTAAACAAACTAATCTTGTAAAAACGGAACTATATGCTAACGAGCTTTGCTTAAGATATACTAACTGATAAATATCTTGATGCATCTTCCAGAATTTAATCTTGGCGTCGAATCACACGACACCCTTAATCCGTTAATATGGAACGGAGATAAGCTAAAACCCGAAGTCAATAATGCTTTGATAAAAATTGCCAAAGATTTTATTGAATATATCGGTGTTCCTATTAAAGTGGGTGATCTAGTAATAACTGGTGGGCAAGTTAGTTTTTACTATACAAAACATAGCGATTTGGATCTACATATTATTATAGATTTTAAAACAGTACAATGTGATCGTGAAGCGGCTGAATTGTTTGATGCTAAACGTTTGTTATATAAAAAACAATATGATATTACTATACACGGAATACCTGTAGAATTGTATGTAGAAGATTTGGATCACCCGGCAGTTAGTGCAAGTTACAGTATCGGTACTCACAATTGGAAAACTAAACCCGTAAAGCAAACAGAAGAAATTGATACCGACGAAGTACTACGTATGAGCAAAATATGGTCAGTAGTCATAGGTCACACACTGAAGGAAAACGACCTCGAAATTGCTAGAAAAGTAATGAAAATGCTACGAGATTACCGCAAATTAGGTCTAAAACAGACCGGAGAACTAGGGGTTCCTAACCTGGTATATAAGACCCTGCGTAACAGCAAAATAGTAGAAAAACTCATGCATTTAATAGGTAACTTGCATGATCAGGAATTGAGTATAAAATAATCATATTTCTAGTTAGTCATTAATCGACATTGTAAATATAGGTTATATGACATATCAAGAATATTTCCGTGGGATGAAAGCCATAGAGATCGGTGGACCTAGTTGGGGACTGCACGAAATCTATCAATCCATTAATTCATTAGACGGTGTAAATTTTAGTGCTAATACAGTTTGGCAACAACATCAAAATGTCGGTCAAGGCCAATTCCATTATGGAGAAGGTAAGAGTGGTGATCTTTATATTTGCGAAGCCACTGACCTACATCCAATTGCTGATAATAGTTATGACTTAGTATTATCATCGCACAACTTAGAGCATGTGGCCAATCCATTTAAAGCAATTCAAGAATGGATACGTGTTCTCAAACCTGGCGGTTCTTTATTTTTAGTATTACCAAAAAAAGAAAGCAACTTTGATCACAATCGTCCGATTACTACATTTAATCATTTGCTTGAAGATTTGAATAATAATGTTGATGACTCGGATCTTACCCATTTGGAAGAAATATTGAAATTACATGATCTACCTATGGATCCAGCAGCCGGCACGTTTTTGAACTTTGTTAACCGTTCTTTGAAAAATATTGAAAATCGTTGTTTACATCAACATGTGTTTGATAGTCAACTCATTTTGCAAATGTTTCAGTATTTCAATATATCAATCTTGTCTTTAAATGAGCAACATGATAGTTATGTAGCTTTGGGAAAAATTAATAAAATACTTGTCAACTAAACTGTCTGCTGCCGCGTTATATATATATGCAAGACAAAAAACAACCTGACTACGATAAACCGGTAGAGGATAAAACCGAACCGTTTTTGGAACAGTATTTGCCCACTAGTTATGATTGGAGATTATCTAATTGTGATGAAAGACGATCTGGACCATGTAAAAAGATTGATAATGTCAAGCATAAATTTCATTAACTTTAAAAGGAAACTTCAAATGAAAACAATTGCTACTCTTATCGCTACTTTGGTAGCAACCGCTGCTTTCGCTACTGAACCTGCTAAGACTGCTGCACCTGCTGCTGCCACTGCTGCTGCTGCCACTGCTGCTGCAACACCTGCTGCTGCACCTGCAACACCTGCAAAAAAGGTAGAAAAGAAAGTTGAACATAAAAAGGCTGATCACAAGAAGGCAGAAGTGACGCCTGTCAAAAGTGAAGCACCTGCTACCTCGGCCACAACAAAGGCTGTTGAACCAGCTAAGAAGTAATCCTTCCGAACTAGACGACAGCGACGATGATGGATATGATGACATTGATTTTCAGGTTGCATATCGTCGCCCGACTCTAATACTATGTGATGACAAATGTGATCTTCAAGATGAAGATCTAAGTGATCACATAGTATTTAGATTATGGTTAGCTAGGCAGCTAGCTTTGAAAAAGTTTAATGAAGTCCATGGTTAAGTCCATGGACTTTTTTTATTGATTAAAACTTATGAGCTGGCGTAGACAAACTCACCAGTTGTTGGGTTGTAGTATGTGGGTCTGAATCCAGCCGCAGCCATTCCACTTGCGGCTCCACCATCACGTGCCGTACTTGCTGAACCGGTATATCCAGTAGCAGTGCTTCTTGAACCTGTAAATCCAATAACGCCTTGTGTACCGGTACTACCTGTATAACCTCGGGAACCTGAACCACTAGAGCTGCCTAAATATGCAAAATTGGCATTAACTTTATTAAAAGCTGTCCGTAGGCTATCGCCATCTCCTGCATTTGCTGTTGAGCCAGTATTGATAATTTGAATAGCCATTATGATTTCCTGAGTTATAATGACTATTTATTATTAAATCAGGTAAAACTATGTTGTTTTCTTCTTGGAGCGTTTAGATTTATCTGGTAACTCCACCAAATATAGTTGTCCCCCGAACGCTTGTTGGTATATGCGAGCACAATCTAGTACATCAAATTCATTACAATATTCTTCCGAATATACTAGAATGTAGAGCAGCATTAGGTCACATTAGTCATAACTGTAGTTTACAGTATCATTATTTATATTGAGAACTTGTGCTCCATTGCGTAGATGAAAGATCTTGGCCATTTCAGTGGGCGGACTTAATGTGACATATTTTTTGATGTCCGTATTGCTACTACGAATGTACTTACATGCTTCACTGATAAGTTTACGCCCCGCACCTGGCTTATAACTCCAAATGGTGTAAAATACAGCAACATTTTTATTAGATGCATTTTCTGCCATTAGTTCTTCTACAGATTTCGGAACTTGATCCTTGTGACATACACATACTACCGCTAATGGTAACGCATATTCATCATCACTGAGCAATACATATATGCTACTGTTATCACCTAATCTAAAAGATATGGGTATGTCAGGACGAACAGGATCGTCTCTTATTAATTGAACTAACGGATCAGAGGCGTCTTTTATTCGATGTAGCATAAAATATACTTTTTAAAATTATATACATACTTATACAAAATGTCAATAATTAGTGGTTAATAAAAATTATTTGCCAAACTGGTAGATTAATTTGTTAACTCAAGTTATAATAACTTATGTACTTAAAATTAACCAACGCCAGCCTGGCGCACAAAGGCAACACAATTTGTATCCGTAAAGATCTGATAGTCACAGTGCATAATGCCACGGTGCCTAGAGATGATGGAAGTTTAGATGCGGTAACTTTTATATTTTGTCCACCCCACGGTACTTGGGAAGTCAGTGAATCTATTACAGAAGTTCTAAAACAACTTAATCAAACGGACGACTTTTATTAACAATATCATTTATCCAGGAGTCAAATATGCCCAGCCCACGTAGAGTAAGTCAAATCCTTAAAGGTAAGAAACCACCTAAACCACGTAGCTTGAATGCCATGGCTAAACGAGCCGCTAAAAAAGCTGTTAAACGAAAGAAGTAATTGCCCGGCACCCTATATAGAAGAGCGCAGCGACTGGCGCAAAAAATATTTTAATCGTTAATAAACTACTGCTATTAGTACTAATCCAAGATAATATACTATGTATACTATGACTGACACCCTACAATGCCCAACTTGCGGTAGAGCGTACTTTAGACCGCCTAGACTATTCCATAACGGTCAATGCCCTTGGTGTACTGAACATCAAGAAAAGATGGCAGCACTGAATGGCGGAAATCAAACGCAATATGCGCCTAGACATGATGTGCCCATGGAAACCCCTGAACAACGTACACGCTCATTGGCATTAATGTGGGCATTGGCTGTGTTTGTCAGTGTGCTGGTCCAGTCATGGATACTATTTGCCTGTTTGGCAGGTGTTATTGCCATGGTGATTACAATATCATCTAACAACGATTAAAAGGATCGCATATGTTTATAGGATTGATGGGTGTTGACGTGTTATCTAAATAAATATATACTGTGATGACTCCACTAAATTTTAAAACTCAACAGGTAGTAAATTCCATAGTGGACGTGATAGAAATGGCCTACACACAAGGTAGGACTGTGACCTTCAGAACCATCTTTACTTTTTTACAGTTTCCACAAGCAGCTTGGGAAGATGATGAAGATCTTGATGAGCCTATAGTGGTCACATGTGAAAGTGATTTAGTTTTAGTAAGAGCAATGATCAGCAGTATGTTTGCTGTGAGACATTGAGTTAGAGGAGATGATATGTTTATAGGATTGATGGGTGTTGATAATGATGGCAAAACTATGTACACTCCTAATGGTAACAAGATATTTTTCACATTGCCTTGGGGACTGGCTTGGCGAGTACAAGAGCTACAACATTGGATTGCTAAGAAAACTTGGTGATAAATAGAAGTTATTGCTGTATGAAGCAAAGAGAAAAGTGTTCTGGACGGGGGTGCGAATCCCCCCAGGTCCACCATAAACATATTGTCTACTGGTGAATGAGCAAACAATACTCATAATAAAAGTTCCAAACAGTATGTTTATAATGGGCCTGCATAGTTTCGACAGGGCAACAAGTAACAGAGTGGACGGCACATCAGAGTAGATGTTAAAACTAAAAAAACGTAAACGCAAACGACGAACAGTACGCATTAGCAGCCTAAACGCCGCTTAGGGTAGGAAATACCTCGTAACAGAAACCACCAAAAAGGTTGCTTCGGCAACCTTTTTTAATATATACTAATGCAACTAAGGAGTATTTTATGAAAAAGTTAATAACATCAGCAATACTAATCATGTCTTTGACTACTACTGTATATGCAGTTGATCCTAAAACACTGGCGCAAAGTAAAAATTGCTTGGCTTGTCACGCAATTGATTCTAAACTGGTTGGACCAGCATATAAAGATGTTGCTGCAAAATATAAAAACGATACGCTTGCTGAAGATAGATTGAGTAAAAAAATTATGGCAGGGGGTGGTGGAGTTTGGGGAACAATGCCCATGCCAGCTAATAGTCAAGTAAACCCAGACGAAGCAAAAATTTTAGTAAAATGGATTCTAAGCATAAAATAACTATTTCTTATATGTGCCCAGAATTTCTATACTAGCCCTAAAAAAACTGTAGCGCAATTTTTAATAGGTCCAGAGATCTCGGCCCCTGGTGATCTAGTCTAACTCGACCTAGAAATTTTGAACTTTTTGCGGAATGCTTGCTGCTTGCTTGTGTGCTGCCAAACTTTTTACAAGCCCCCCACCCCCCGGCCGGCCCCCCAGGGGGGACCACCCCACCGGCCTATTCATCAAACTCCTTGATCTCTTCATGTTGGATCAATTCTGATTCACCATAGACATCAAAGCCTTCTGCTTCCAACTGCTCCATGGCTTCGTAGAACAGTTGCTGGACCAAGCGTGTACGCTGCGCCTGTAGGGTATCCTTCTTACGCTGCTTACCGCTGCCTACCTTGTAGACTACAGCGTAGTGATCACTACAGTAGCTCTTAGACTCTAGTGCAGGATGTGTACAGCGTGGGCCCGAGCCTATGTATGTGCATGTAGTCATTAGTCTTCTGCCCGTGTTTTGATTACCAGTTCGATCATGTCCTTGCGCTGTTCTTCAGTCATGTCCACCCACATCTCTACAGCAGTGGCCACACCAGACTCTACACCGTCTCTGTAGGTTAGGTAGTTGCTGGTCCAAAGCATGGCCATTACTGCCCAGAACTCCCAGCTGTCTATGTTATGGCCCATGGCATACAGGGCCAAGCCCAGTGTTAGTGCGATGGCTGCTCGTTGTAGTGTTTCGTTCATAGTCGTTTCATACATGTAGTCTTGGCCATCGCTTGCCAGTTGTTAGGGAAACCTCGACGCAGGTCTGCCAGCTTGAGCACCATACGCAAGCTGAGCTCACGTAACTTGAGTTGATTAGCTTCTACGAACTCAATGAGCTCGTCCTTCTGGCACTCTTCAAAGTCGAAGCGTTCCAGCATCTTACCTTGTTGGATGACCTGTTTGATACGCAGGATCTTCTCACGGTTTGTGTCCATTTGCAGGTCAATGTAGTGGCAACGTGACTCTAAGGCATCTAAGTGATCACGCAGACGTTTGCTCTTTACGTGTTCGAACTTGATGTTGGTGATGAATATGGCAGCACCTTTGAACTCAAAGCGATCTGGAATGCCTTCACTACGTAACAGGCGGCTGTCAGTGTTCCAAGCAATGAAGCGACGAGTGGAGCTGTCCAATGCACCTTTAAGGATGTTCAAGCTGAGGTCTTCCATAAGGATACTGTCGCAGTCGTCGAACACAACCACGTTACCTTCGCCGCTGAACTCATATAGTTTAGCGTAGAGACCCAAGGCACTCATAGCACCTTTGACGATCTCAAACTTGGGCTTCTTCTCTGCCAGCGTATTGAACAGGTCTGCCTTTTGCAGTTGAGCTTCAACACCGTAGCTCTTGCCCACGCCCGGAGGGCCACTGACGATCATAGCACGGATGTCGCCTTGGCGCACTGCCTTGGTCATCTCGTCGAGGATCTCAAAACGTTCGCCTAGTCGTTGGAGGATCTCTTGGTCTGTTTCTTTAGCCACTGCCTGTTCACTGCGCTTGATAGCGTCTGCGTCAAACTCAAGCAGGTTAGTTGCCTTGCTGGGTTTCATAGATGCTTTGGTTGCCATAGTATGCCTTTCTGTTTAAAAGTGTTATTGTAACAGGGAGTCGCCTCCCTGTCTATGTTCAATCTGCCCGACCGCCTGCGTATGCTGTGACACCCAGACGTTCTTTTAGAATCTTTGCAGCCGCATAGGCACCTGCTTCTTTCACTGACATGCTTTGGGTACCGTGGCCACTTGGGTTCCACCATTGCAGGCCGCCACCGTAGGCTTTCTTAAAGCCTGCTTTGATCAATGCGCGGCCCAGTTTGGTTGAGCCTTTCTCGTAGACGTTAACCCAGGCAAAGCCGCAGTACCAATCTTCACCGTGTTTGGTGATGTAGTCCTGAGCGGCCTGGGCGGCGGCTTGTTGGGCTTCGCGGATAGCGGCGTTGACGATTGCTTGTTCCATTTCTAGCTCCTTTGTGTGTAAGTAAGTATTATAAGTTCAAACAGCGGCACTGTCAAGTCTAACAATGATGCCCTGTTGTGTAGCAACAACACTGTGGCCGCTGGCCTCAAAGCCCAAAACAACCTCAAGGGCAAAGGTATCTTTAGCACGGGCTCCCTCTGCTTTAACTGCTATAAACTTCTTGCGGTAGTTAATGTAGAGATTCTTGTAGGAAAAGGCACTGTCTAGCAGATCTCGCACACTCAGGGCCTTGCGGATTTGTTCTTGTGTGTAGAGGCTCTTGTTGTTAGTGTTACGACGCTGAGCGTCTAAGACTGCGGCGATAGCAAAGCGTCCCGCCTCTTTAGTTTCAAGTACTTGTTTCATCTAGTGCTCCGTTTAGTGTATGTGTGTATTATAACGCAGAACAGCACACTTGTCAAGTGTGCTAGTAATAACCCTTAGGCTGTCTGGGTTTCTACAAATTGCATAAGTTCCTCGTATGTAAGCTCGTATGCATTTGCAAGTTCCGCGTCCAATTCCTCAAAATTGTCCCCTAAATAGTTAATAGTTTGTACTAGGGACATTCCGCTGTCTTTTGCAAACTGTGCAACAATTACTAAGTGTTTCATATGTGTTCCTTTTTGTTTATGTGTGTATTATAACGCTAAAGGGCTCTGCTGTCAACCTGTGTTGCAAAGCCCTTTCACTTTACTCTACTATTTGTTGTAGCTTGCGTTAATGCGTAAGTATGTACGCCCGCCTTCTCTCCAGTTGTGTTTATATGCGCTTGTTGTTGCTTTAACTCTGTTAGTAAAGCCCACAAGTGCAAACAAGTCTTTTATCTCTTTTACTAGTACGTCTACGTTTTCGCTGTAGCTAATATCCCACGCTAGTAAACGTGTATTGTTTACGCCCCTGTCTGCGTATTTTGCACGTTCCCCTACAATTTTATTTACAATGTTTAAAACTGTAGTTGTGTTTGCTAGTGTTTGCATAACTGCTCCTGTTTAGTGTTTAAGTGTGTATTATAACGCAAAGCAGCACACGTGTCAAGTGTGCTGCTAATAACCCTACAGCCTTAAGGGTTATGCGTTTTGCATAAATGTATTAATAAAACGTTCTCCCACGTCGCAGCTAACGTAAGTATCCCCCTGCATACCCTGCTCGCTGTAGCTTACATCGCTAGCGTCAAAGCCCTTAGCTGTAAGCAGCTCTTTAAGCTCTCTCATAAACTGTTTGTCTGTATATATAAGTCCTAGCTTGTGTGTGTCCCATGTAGCTGTATTAAAACGTACACGCAACTCCCCAAAGTCTAGTTCGTCGTTTGTATAGCTTAATTGCAATGCCGTAATCTCTACAGCCGCTTTAGTGTTGCTCCAATAGCCGCCACCGCTTGTGTGCAGTGTTGCATTTAGTTTGTACATCTTTGCTCCTTAGTGTTTAAGTGTGTATTATAGCAGTTTAGTCTGCTGTTGTCAAGTCTTTTTGTGTAAAGTTAAACAGCTCGTTATAAGTAGCAACCAGCTGCTCGTCTGTCATTTTGTAGCAAGCACTATTAGTGTCGTATTCCATTTTAATATTATACAACATTTCCCAACGTGTTAGTCCGTTACTTAATTTGCGTTTGCTATACATATAGTTCCTTTTTGTTTATGTGTGTATTATAACGCAGAACAGCACACCTGTCAAGTGTGCTGTTAATAACCCTGCTAGCGGTAAGGTTATTTCTTGGTTGTTGAACTCGCCCCTTGTAGTTGAACGCAGGTGGATTTGAACCCCTGCTTCTGTAGATCCTGAAGAGCCACCTGGCATGTGGCCTGCTCCTGGAACTGCCCCACATAGGTCACGCTGGGTGCTGTGGTTCCTATGCCAATGAGTGCTATTGCCCAGAACATATCAATCCTTCTTAGTGGTTAGGGTGGATTTGAACAGCAGGCCAAATAGGAACTGTAGTCCCCAAGCCTGTAGCCATGTGACTTCTTTAACGCCGTCGATGGCACCAACGAAGCAGCCATTCCACAGCATCATCACAGGCCATGATAGCACAAAGGATAGGAACAGCAGGGTGGCAATGCCTACTAGGGCCGCTGCCAGGGCCAGGGTTAGTTCTTTCATATTGACCTCTTACAAAAATATGTATACGATAGCGTAACCTACAGGCAACAAGCAAAGCGAGCCCACAGTTACAATAATGGCAAAGTCTAGTGTTTCTTTTAACAGTTGCATCTCTATCTCCTAAAAATGTATTATAACACTAAATGCGGAACTGGTCAAGCATTTCTTTTGCCTCATTGACCTCAGTGATCTCATCGGCAAAGGCCATGATCATCAACTGTATTAACGAGCGGCACTCAAGTCGTTCTGCCTTAGGCAAGGTAGCAATGAATGCTTCCACAGCATTGTATTCCTCTAGAGACCACATGATGTCGCATAGGGCCTTTTGCTTGTGGGTTAGTCCGGTAATTAGTTTCATCGTTTGCTCCTAAAATTGTATTATAGCAGGGTTCTAGGGTTCAGTCAACCGGTTTGAATGTCCGGCCTTTTAGGTCAAGTACCAAGGGTGTCTTGAACTTGAAGACCCTGTTAGATCCTTGTGGCACGTAGGCCACGGCACTTGCACTTCGTTCTCCGGGCTTGCCTTTGAAGATGTAGATGTGATTGCCACCTTGCCCATCGGGCCACCGGGTGGTCTCTTGTAGGACGATCACAGGGCACCGGCCTTGCGAAACATGTCCATGAACGCCGTGTTGAGCATGTCCATCTCCTCTTGCTCTACGTAGAAGTCAGTAGTGGGATCGTAGTACATGCCTTCCTTGTTGTCGTAGTACAGAACACGACCTGAGAAGTTGAACGGTCCTTCGAGTCCTTTGCGTGGACCATACTTGTCACGCATACGATCTACGGTGTCCATTACGCGATATCCCATGCTGTTCTCCTTAGTGTGTAAGTATGTATTATAAGGTCAAACAGCAGCCTTGTCAACCACAAAGTAGCGATAGGGCAAGCCAACCAGGTAGCACAGGAACTCGTCGTCACCGTTAGAACCTTCTGCTTCGTGGATCCAACGCAGGGCCATCTCACGGTCCTTAGCACCGCAGGCTAGGATAGATTGGACACGCATCTCAAAGGCATGTGCTGCCTGGTGCTCGGCAATCTTACGATTGCGTTCGTTTTCACCGATCACCTGTTCCAGGTAGTCAAACTCTGTGTTGAACTGGGACTCATCCCAAGCGGATGTGTCGATGCCACGTGGGCGGAAACCGTAGGCATCCTTGTACATATCCCAGAAGATGCATTGCAGTTCTTCTAAGCGGTTCATTGTTTCCATTGTGTGCTCCAGTGTGTTGCTGTTCATGTGTGTATTATAGCAGGAAACAATGTCCTTGTCAACCAAAGGGTCTTTACAGATTCTCACCAGAGACCGTATCAATGGCACCAGTGTAGACAGCAACGACGCCGTTGCCTTCCTCAAGCCAGCCATTTATGTTCCAGACGTCACGATGTCGATTGTAGGATTCCACCCACATGAGTGCATCCTCACGGGTCTTGAACTCTTCCTCTCCGAGCACCTTGTGATCATTCACATGGAAAGCATAGATAGGGTAGACTTGAACATTGTGTACGATTGCCATCATGTGCTCCAGTTAGGAAAAAGTTAGAGGAACTTTGCTGATCAATTCTGAGCTAGCTACTCTCAGATCAATCGCCGTCATTACTGCCTGCCTATTTCGTCTGCTTCTCCTTGCGGATTGCCATCTTGTAAGTGGAGGAGTAGCCTGCTAAGGCGGGGCTCAAACCCATAATCCCATCACTCACCTAACGATGCAGGTAACCTCTAACTCTTTCCTAACTGTCTATGTGTGTATTATAACGCACATAGACAGCCTTGTCAACCTTTATTTGTCACTGCCCCAATCTTTTTTCTCACCAAACGATTCATTGTCGTTGAAGCCTGCGGTGTAGGCTGTGATCTCAGCGGCAGTCATGTTCTCCAAGTCCACACGAGGTGTGGTGCTTGTGGCACCTTCAAAGTAGTGCGGATGATATCCACGACCGTAGTAACTGTCGGCACTGCCCCGATCATAGGGGCCACCATGCCGTGGGTCATAGTTAGGTTGGCTGGTGTGGTTACCAGCCACTGCGTCCATATATGAGGCCATTGTCTGCTCCTTAGTAAGATTGGTGACTGTGACCAATGCGGTACATCACAGTGGGCACATTCTCTTCTGTGTCCGGTGTGTAAGGCTCTGGCAACATGATCGTTGCGAATTCGCCATAGCAGTAATAACCGCTTTCGGTCACTACCAACTCTGCGTCGCCGGGCAAACGGCTCAATGCCTCTATCATCGCTGCTACTGTTATTACTGTCATCTTCTGCTCCTAGTGTGTGTTGCTGTCTATGTGTGTATTATAGCAGGATCCTAAGACCCTGTCAACCGGAAGTGTATTCTCTAACCCACTCAAATTGGCTAGCCACCGC
>Ga0209086_10001245_pt1 | contig 20858 bp, 38 predicted proteins | sample M_130207_XF_Meta_FD_187312 | JGI IMG/M metagenome (GOLD analysis project Ga0209086, IMG submission 187312) | Freshwater microbial communities from Lake Montjoie, Canada to study carbon cycling - M_130207_XF_MetaG (SPAdes) (version 2) | ecosystem: Environmental > Aquatic > Freshwater > Lake... | reverse complement strand
CAGCCGGCCGCTCCGCTCAGGGCGCGCTAGCAAGTATCGCGAAAGCCGCCGACGAGGTCGCCACCTCGCAGACCGCGGCGGGCGCATCCACTGATGTAATAGCCGCCAGCCAAGAGCGCGCGCGCGAGAAGTTCGTGGCCGCCGCCAAGGCTGCCGGGCTTACAGCCGATGCAGCCGAGGCGCTCGCGAGGAAATACGGTCTGGTGCCAGACGCGGTTGTCACCGCGGTGAAGGTTGAGCGGCACGAGGAGGCGCTAGCGCGCATCGCTCGCGTGAAGAAGCGCCTCGAGGAATTGTCAGAGCCGGTTTTTATCACCGTTGATTCAAGCCTATTCAACTTCCCGACCGCGCCAGGAACCACAAACAAGCGCACTCGCAACGCCGCCGGCGGTCCCATTAGAGGGCCGGGCAGCGACACGTCGGATTCAATACCCGCGATGCTCAGCAACGGCGAATTTGTGATCAACGCCGCGAGCGCATCACGTCTCGGCACTAATTATCTGAACTCCCTCAACCGATACGCCACGGGCGGCACGGTCGCGTCGACACCTCAGCAGTTGCTTAATCAATTTGTGCGCGACACTGCCACAGCCATACGGCTTGAGCAGGGCCTGCGCCAACTACGCGAAGACATGGCCGCGCAAAGCCGCGAGACGCGCAGAAACGTGCGCGGCTTCGCGTCGCTGTCGAATTCGTTCGACACCGGCGCATACGGCCAGGCGCAGGGCGACATCGCCACCGCGCGGGCTGCACTCAACAGCGCAGCCACACCGGCCGAGCGCACCGCCGCACTTGCCAACCTTGACCAGGCGGAAGCCGCCGCGCGCACGAGCAAGCCGACCGCTGGCAACGTCATCGCTGGGCTGAAAGCCAAACTCAATGTGATTAAGTCATTTGGCAAGAATCTTCGGACGCTCGCGAAGAAAGGATTGCCGAGCTCATTCCTTCAGCAGATTATCGACGCCGGTCCCGAGAAGGGCGGCGAACTCGCCAAGGCTCTGCTGGATTCCAGCCCTGCCGACATGAAAGAGCTGCGGGCGCTCGCAATGAGTGTTGATCGTGAGTCGGGTCGCATCGGTAACCAGCGCGCGCGCCTCGAATACGACCCACTCATCAGCCGGCAACGTGGCCTCGTCAATTCGGCGGTGGCTCGCGCTGGTGCTGACCGCGAGCTGCTCACCACCGAGGTCATCGTCAATCTTGACGGCAAAGAAATCGCCACCGCGCTCGCCGCATATAAGCGATCAATCGGTGGTCGCGCGTTGGGTCTGGCCTGATGGCACAGGTACTGCCCGACGCGTTGCGCGTCGACTTCGGCTACTTGTCCACTCCGCTGACGCCGCTCGGCTCCATTACGTGGACCGATGTCACGTCGTCGGTGATGCTTGACGCGGGCGTCACGTTCAACCGTGGCCGCTCGGGTATTGACACAATGGCGCGGCCGGGCTCGCTGTCATTCACGCTGGACAACAGCGCGCAGCAGGGCACCGAGGGCCGCTACACGTTGGGCGGCACCAACCAGGTAGCAGGGCTCGCGCTCCGCATCCCTGTACGCGTGCGCGCGCGCTTCCCGTTTGCTGGACCTTACGTCGACCTTTGGTATGGCTACGTCGAGGCCCTCGAAACCGGCTGGGATAACGGGTGGCGGCCGACCGTTCGCGTCTCGGCCACCGACCGACTGGCGCGTCTCGAAAAACGGAAACTACCTGGGCTTATACGAGGCGTGCAGCTCATCGACCTGCCGTCAGCGTTGTGGCCGTGCACCGACTCGGACGCGTCGACCTCGGCCGGTGAACAATCTGGCAACGGGTCAGTGAGCGCGTTGGCGACCACATCGGTTGGCACGGTCGGCACCGCGACGCTGACATTCGGCGAGTCCGGTCTAGGCCCAGGGCCTGACGGCCAATCGTGCGCCGTGCTCACGACCTCGTCGACGACGGCCGGCTATTACCTCACCGGCTCGGGCTTGTCCGATGCGTTCACCAATACGCAGACCGTTGAGGTTTACTTCCAAGCCGCAGTCGCGGGCACCGCCACCCGCGGGCTTGTCGTCGTCCACGATTCGTCTTTCAACACATTAGTCACGCTCAAACTTTCGGCTACCGACAAGCTTGTCGCCACCACCACCGACGCCGCCAACAGCCTGACCGCGACTGTGACCGGCACGACGACAGCGACAGCGGGCGTTTGGAATCACGCACTCGTCAAGCAGACGAGGGTAGGCGACACGGTCACGGTGCGACTGTTCCTCAACGGCTCGTCTGAGGGGACGCCCGACACCTACTCGACCGCATCTTCGAGCGCGACCATCATCACTGGCGCGTCGATCTCTGCTGGTGCGCTGCGCGCCGCGTCGACTGGCACCGCGACCGGCCTTTTTTATGGCCGCCTAGCAAACATCGGCATCTACCCGACCGCGCTATCAGCGACGCGCATCACCGAGCACGCGCGCGTGCGTGACACGCTCGGTGTCTACACTGCCGAGACATCGGCGGCGAAGTTCACGCGGCTCGCCGACGTCGCTGGACTCTCGGCCACCGAGTACGGCTTCAGCTACGGGTCGCCGGCCACGACCTCGGCAGATATGGCACCGTTCCCAGTGGGTGACCGCTCACTATTGGATGCGGCCAACGAGGTCGCCATTGCTGAAGCGTCGGCGGTTTATCTTGACCGCTCGGGAGTGCTGCGCCTCGCGTCACGTAATAAGCGATACGGGACCGCTGTCGTGTTTACCGTAACTGCGACAGCCATCGATAAAGGCACGGGCTTCGCCACCGACATGGGCGCCGTGGTTAATGACGTGACCGTGTCGCGCCCTGGCGGTATCACGGCGCGGTCAGTGGACGCGGTCAGCGTCGCGGCGTATGACACCCACGACAGCACCACGACGGTCTACCTTTCGAGTGATACGCAGGCTGTCGACATGGCCGCATTCCTCGCCAACCTAAACTCCGAGCCCGTGCCACGTATTAGCGGAATCAGTGTCGACCTAGTGAGCAGCGCGGCCATTGTCGACGAGGCCACCATTCTCGCCGCCGAGGTCGGCGACCGATTCCAAGTGACCGGCTTGCCGAGCGCGTCGACGCCGGCCGCCACTCTCGACCTCATCGTCGACGGGATGACCGACACGGTGACATCGACCTCGTGGCGCCGAGCGTTTATCTGCACACAGATTGACGCGGGCTCAACCGTCTGGGTCCTCGGCGACGCGACATATTCCGTGCTCAATTCGACCACCGTCCTAGCGTTCTGAGAGAGGCGACGAAATGACTTGGACAACGCCGCGCGTGTGGGCAGTCGCCGAAACTGTGACCGCTGCCAACATGAACACCTATATCTCTAATAATCTGACGGAGATTACGAGCCCGCCCTACGCGTACCTTTCCAGCACCCTGACCACGACACTGACGACGGCTGGCACCTACTACGCGCAGTCGTGGGATACGCAAATTGCCAACGTCGGCTCTATGCACTCAACGAGCACAAACCCAACGCGCATCACGGCATCTCAGGCCGGGACGTACCACATCGACGCGACGATCGCGATGGCGCAGCAGGCCGCCGTGACTTATTTCCAGATGGCACTTTTCGTCAACGGCGCACAGATGGCACAGTCTGCACCTTCGATCTATATTCCAACAACGCCGAGCGCCAACTACGCGTTGACGCTCGCGCGCTATGTGCCGCTGGCCGCGACCGATTACGTCGAAATCAAACTACGCTGCGGAACTAACGCGCTTGTCACCGTCTCGGCATCCGGTGGCAATAGACCCATCTGTCAGATGCGTTGGGTTGGTCCGTAATGGATGAGCACGGGCTGCTGCTGCGGATCGCCGAAACCGTCGCGCGACTAGAAGCCAAGGTTGATGCGCTTGTTCAGCGGCTCGATTCCATCGATCGCAGGCTCGGCGATCACGAGACGCGCATTCGCGTGCTTGAGGTCGAGACGGTCAGCACGGATGAAATCACGGCACGCGATGCGGCCGACGCGGTGGCGCGCCGCTGGCTTGTCGGTCTGCTCATCGGCTCGGGACTAACAATCCTCGCGGGCATCGCGTCCATCTACTTCTGAACTAGCTCGTAACCAATAACAAGAGGAGCGCATATTCATGTTTACAACGTCATTCGTTAAAGCCGCCGCCGAGCGCGCCATTAAAACACTCGCGCAATCATTGATCGCCATTCTCGCGGTCGGGCAGACCACCGTCCTCACCGTCGACTGGACCGCCGCGCTAGCCGTCGCCGCAACCGCAACACTCCTGTCGGTGCTCTCCTCGGTCGCCTCCGCTGGCATCGGTAATGCTGGCCCGTCGTTGGTCAACGAGGCCGCACTACCGCCGGTCAAGCACGAGCACGACGAGCAGCTCGACGGAGTGGACGACTAATGCCGACCGGCCTTAACGGCCAGCCCGTCCTGACTGGCGGTTGGTCTGACCCTCGACTCGTGACCGTTCCGATCTCGGGCACCTCGGTCAGCCTGACGATTCGCCAAGGGTGGTATCAGCGCGTGGCTGCTTACGTCGCGCGACGCTGGCACGTCGAGGTCGAGACACTCGCCAAGGGTCAGTGTTGGGGTTATGACTACAGGCCCGCGCGAGCAGGCGGCGGCGCGTGGAGTTCTCACTCCACCGGCTACGCCATCGATCTGAACTCCGACAGCGCAGGCGCGCAACTCTGGGGCGCGTCGCGGCTCAATGCGAGCCACGCGCAACTACGCGCAATGGCCGACATCAAGAACGACACCGGACTCCTGTGGGGTGGGCCGCGATGGGCGGGCGGCGATTACGGCCCGAGCGACTACGACGACGGCGCGTGGATCAACCACGACAAAGCGCGGTTCGTCGACCCGATGCACTGGGACCTACCGCCTGGCCTACCCGATGCCGAAGCGTGGCTCAAGGCGATGTGTGAGCGGCTCAAGATACGACCTGACGGCACGATTGCGGCGGGCTACACTCCGCACATTCTGCACCTACTCGCAGTCCGTAATCGCGGCGGCAAACTGACCGCGCACCAGCTGCACGAGCTGCACGTTGCGCTCGGTCGCTAACGCACTAGAGCGCAGGACTGACGGGAGCGATCATGCAGTGGAGTGCAGGACTCTTGCTCGTCGCCGGTCTGCTGCTCGCCTGGGCGATCTGGACCGGGCTGGATTTTCTCTGCCATCTCTGGCGAGTGATAACGCGCGACGATATCAACGACGTATAACGCTGGCCGATCCCCCGGCCAGCAGAAACGAGAGGTTGGTCATGTCGCTAGCCGATGCGCTCGGCAACGAGGGCGCGCGCCGCAGGGGTCCGACTTGCTCGGTGTCAGGAATCCTTGCCGCGCTTGACGACGCCGACCGCGAGTCGCTGCTCGCTGCGTTTGCCAGCACTCAGCCCAGCTCGGCTATCAGTCGTGCACTGGCATCAATCAACGTGCAGATCTCTAGCACAACCCTGTCGCGTCATCGTCGAGGCGAGTGTACTTGTGGGTGACCTAGTCGCGGCGCTTGCTGGCCCGCGCGTGCTGCTCATCGACATTGAGCGCCGAGCCGGCGAAGCTTTCATTTTTGACCAGCGCGTGCGCGGCGGATTCCTGCCAGTGAGCAACTGGACGCGGTATCCGGTCATGCTGTGTTTCGCTGCGAAGTGGCACGGCGCGCGGCGTGCCGAGTTCCACGCGTCATGGGACTCCGATGACCCGCACCATCTCGCGCGCGAGTCGTGGCGCCTGGTCGATGAGGCCGACATCGTCGTGACCTATTTCGGCGGGCGCGCTGATCTTCCGTGGATGCGTTCGGCGTGGGTTGAGGCCGAGCTGCCACCGCCAGCACCCTTCAAGCATCTTGACATGCACCTAGTGGGCCGACAGTTCGGTTTCCCGAGCGCGTCGCTTCAGCACTTGTGCGAGCGGCTTGGCCTGCCAGGTAAGCGCGGCAAGTACAACCCGCGCGACGCTGAAGCGTGCATCGCAGGCGACGAGAAAGCGCGCGCACGGATGCGGAAATACAATATGGGCGACGTCGGGCCGAACTCGCTCGAGGGCGTCCTCGACCGGCTGCGCCCGTGGATTTCTGGCGTCAACTACGGGCTCTATGGCGCCGACGACGCGCGCGTCTGCACCAACTGTGGCAGCGAGGCGATGAGTCCAGCGGGCTCGGCAGTCACCGCCGTGACGCGCTACCCGGCCTATCGCTGTGATGCGTGCGGGACTTTGATGCGTGGGAAGAATCGCAGCGCGGCCGTGCCCATGCGCGGCATCCGTTAGTACCGCGCGGAATAGTATCCTGGCGGATACGAAAGCCGAGCGGCCTCACAGAATCCGTAGAATCCGTGAGGCCGCCCGGCTCACCACCTAGGCATTTACTCCCCGGTGTTTGGCTCGACTACTTGCCAAGCCACTTCCTCACTGTCATCCTGTCGACTCCGACTCGACGCGCTACCTCAACCTCGCTCATGGTGTCCTCAATCGCGCAGCGCACCACGATCTCGGCGGCGCGCGTCGCGAGGTCGAGCCGCTCGCGCGCATCGGCCAGCGCTTTGCCGGCCTCGTCGGCGATCAGCGCCCAGTCGTCGATGTACTCGGGCTCGATGATGACCACCGCACCCTCACCCTCAACGACGAATGTCGTGGTCGGCACGAAGTCTGCGACCTCGTCCACGAGCCACTCGCGGTCGCTGACGCCGCGCTCACTGATCGCGCGCACCCGCCACGACTCGTCGTCGTACTGCGTGGCGACTCCGACGAGCGCAAGGTTGGCGTTAGCGGGCTGCTCTTTCGCGCACCACGGGCAGCGCACGGCGGGCAGGGCGCTCATGCTGAGACCGCGTTCACGGCATCGGCGACGCGCTGAGCCTTGGCCTCGTCGCGCGTGTAGAGCACCTGCGGGCCGTCCTCGTCGTGCTCCCATTCCACAAGCCAGCCAGAACCGGCGGCCGTGACGGTGGCGGCGCTCATGCCGCGACCTTGAGCAGCTCGATGGCCTTTGACGCCGTCGTCTTGGTAAGCCGCGCGACGTTCTGGTTCAGCGTGTCCATCGTGTTGAAGGCGTTCCCGTTGACCGCGAACGCGGGGGCGAGGATGACCTGAAGGTCAGCCATTGACCGGCCGCGGGCGAGTGAGCAGATGAAGGACCTCTGTGCTGCGGTGCTCTGGTTCTTGTTCATTTCGACCCCTTAGTTGTTGTGGTTGTCGCTATGTAGAACACTCTACACGTTCCTGTAGTCGTGTCTACACTTTGACCAAAGATTCTCAGAAATATTTGGAGGGGGTCCAATGTCAAAGACCGCGCAGACCATCGCCAGCCATGCCGCCATGCTCGTCACCGGCGAGCGCGCCGAAACCTACGGGCACCCGCTCGACGACTTCGCCAGGACCGGCCTGATGTGGGGCGCGATTCTCGGCGTCGAGGTCACGGCCGAGCAGGTCGCGCTCATGATGGTGGCGCTCAAGATAAGCCGCGAGTGTCACACGCCGCACCCCACCAATGACAACATCGTCGACGGCGTCGGCTACCTGCTGGCGCACGCCCTGGTCGTCGAAGAGCGCGCCGCGCGGGCGAAGCAATGATTGCCAAACTCGACGACTTCTTGCAGGCCCTGCTGAACTCGGAAGAATATGAGGGCATCGTCGTCGGCTACGTCGTAGTAGTCGACTTGCTAGAGCCCGCGACGGGCGAGCAGCAGCTGGTCACCATCACCGACACAGTGCACCCGTATTGGCACCACCGCGGGATGCTCGCTGAGGCCGAGCTGCCGAGCCTCCAAGACGATGACGACGACGAGTAACAACCGCAAGCCCCCACGAACGCCGCACGCGCAACCGGCCCGCCCCTCCCGGTTGCGCGTGCGGCTCTTTTGTCGTATCTAGGACGGCAGATTAGTACCGTTTCGGGTACGGTTGTGCCGTCATCCGGCTAGCCGGTCGATGGCCATCCGTGGCCGGTCATCGGCGAGTTTGATATAGACCATGCTCGACTTGAGACTCTCGTGCCGCAAGAGGCTGGACGCCAGAAGCACGTCATTATCCCACGCGCGCATCACGCGCGTGCCGAACGTGTGCCGGCACTGGTGATAGGTCACCGACTCGTCTTTGAGTATCTCGCCCATCTTTTTGCTCATCGCCGAAGACAGCACGGCCGGCGACGACCAGCGCGTCCACAACCGCCCCAGCGTCTCGTAGTCGTTAATCATTTGCACAAGCCGCGGGTGGCATGGAATGGCGACATCTCGCCCACCCTTGCCGTGCAGCATCAGCTCCGCGCCGCGGTGCCCGTAAGAAAGATCATCGCCGCGCATCGTCCACACTTCCATCGCGCGAGTACCGGCCAGGATGCCGCAGCGCACCACGTCGGCCATGTGCGATGGCAGCTCGGTGAGTAGCGCGTCGACCTGCTCGTCGCTCAGTGGCCGCGGCTGGCCTGCTGGCGCCTTGAGCCGCGCCAGCATGGTGTCGACGGTCGTGTCAATGAGTTGCATCTGGCGGAGCGCCGCGAAGATGCTGTGCAGGCGTGAGGCGTAGGTCGACCTCGACGACGCGTTACGGTTTCGCATAACGATTGCCTCAAGGTCAGCGAGCGTGACCTCCTGCGGCACGCACGGCAGCGCGCCGAGTATCCATGTGTCCAGTGCGATGGTGCGCGCAGAATGGCCGCGCACTAGACGGAAATGCGTGAGCGCATCGATGCACTCTTGAATTGACGCCGGCGCGCCTGGCGGCCTTGTCGGTGCTGCTAGTGCCATCACGACCCCCATTTCAACCACCTCCGAAGAGCGGCTGGTAGTCGGAGTCTGCGCCTGCGTTGGTGTGATGCGATAGACGAAATCGGGGGGGGGGGGGGGGGGCGTTTTCGGATGTTTACGTGGCGCCACTTTTGCAAGTAGCAGTTTGTTTTCCACATTGTGTGTGTCTGGCGCCACATCTTGTGGAGTCTGTGGTATGCAAACTTCCTTAGATGCCTTGGCGTGTTTGCGTGTTATCGCGTTCACATGCGCGGTAATACTTGGAGACATCACCTAGTCCATTTCTGATAGGTGAGGGGCTCGGATCGTTGCTACCTTGCCGTAGCAATGACTTGCTACCCACCAGTAACACGTAGTCGCGTGTTACGCGGTCGATAGCAAGAGTGCCCCTCACCTCTCAGCATTACCCGAGAGGCACGACCATGGCAATAGGTACAACGGCCAGACCTAATACGAAAATTAGACTCACATCACGCGGGCGTGTGGCGCTCACCGTGCTGGTCGTGCTGGTCGGCCTCATCGTCGGCATGGCAACCGCCGAGGTCGGCCTGCCGGGCTGGTCACTCTGATGGCGGCCGTCGAGCTCGTCTTGCCATTCGACGTGTCCTTCAGCCGCGACCCAAGCAAGGCGCCCACCGGCTCACTACTCATCGACGGCCAGGTCAAGGTGACCGGCTACGCGAACCAACTCCGCATTATGAGTGACGCACTCGCCGACCTCGCCGACGACCTCGACCGCGCGGCCACTCGACCTCGGCACCCCGGCTACGCGTCGTTAGTCATGCCGGCAATTGAGTGGGTCATGTGTCCGACGTGTCGCGGCGAAGGTGCGCTAGAGGACGAGGCCGACGACGGCACGCCGATCATGCGCGGCGGCGCGTGCTACGGCGGCTGCGTCCAAGGCGAAGTGCCGCGGTCCCGCGCATGACCGAGGTTGAATACGTCGAGGTCGCTCGCTGGGCTGTCGAGCGCGTGCGCGACTACGTCGACGCGACCACTGACGACGCGATGTTCCTGTCGGCGCCCGAGGTCGACAACCTCATCGCCGCGCTTGACGAGGCGCTCGCATGAGCGCGGCCTACACTCACGTGACGCGGTCGTCACATCTTGTGGTTGTCCCCGTCGAACTGCGCGAAGCCAACGACTTCATCGCGGCCATGCATCGCCATCACGCTCCGGCCATTGGTCACAGGTTCAGCCTGGGGTGCTGCGACAGCACAGGGTTGCTTCGCGGAGTGTGCGTTGTTGGCAGGCCCGTCGCTCGATTGGCCGGCCATCCAAGGGACGTCGCTGAGGTCACTCGATTGGCGACAGATGGCACCTACAACGCCTGCTCAATCCTCTATGCCGCTGCGGCTCGCGCGGCCAAGTCAATGGGCTTTAGGCGTATTCAGACGTACACCTTGCCCAGTGAGGGCGGAGCCAGCCTCCGGGCCTCCGGCTGGACAGACGAGGGCAGTGCTGGGGGGTGGCAATGGAAACACACAGATGGACGCCCAAGACGAACCGATCAACCGACAGACATCAAGACCAGATGGGCCGTGCATTTCGCGCGACCGGAAGTGGATGTGGCAATGCCTGCACGAGTAACCGAAGCCAGCTCGCAAGGCGTGCTGTTGTGAGCGCCGCACGCCAGAAAGGCACCTCGTGGGAGTCGAGCATCGTCAACTTCCTCGCCGAGAGTTTCCCGCAGGCCCGTCGCACCGGCTCCGCCGACTTCGGCGGCGGCGACATCGTCGGCATTAGCGACGACCTCGTCATTGAGGCCAAGAACGTGGCGCGCTACACGCTCGCCGACTGGGTCGCCCAGGCCGAGGCCGCAGGAGAACGGCGCGGCGCATGGCTGCGCGTGGTCTGGGCCAAGCGCGCCGGCAAGGGCTCGCCGGGCGACGGCTACGTCATCATGAGCGGTCACACGTTCCATCGGTTGCTTGTCGAGCTCGACGGTTACGAGGTCGACGCGTGATGGCCGAGATGGTGCTAGCCGCGCTTGTTGGATGGGCACCCGCCGCACCCATCCATCACGACCTGTACCGCGGCACACAAGCGCAGGCGAAGACCGAGGCGCTGCACCAGGTTGGGCCTTACGGCTGGCGCCCATCGTCGCCGCACGGCACCCGGCAATGGTCGTGTCTCATCGCACTCTGGAAGCACGAAAGCGACTGGCGCTGGAACGCCAACAACGCCGACGGCTACTCAACCTGGGGCATCCCGCAGGCTCACCCCGGCCGCAAGATGTCGAGCGCAGGCCGTGACTGGCGCACCAATACGACGACGCAGATTCGGTGGGGTCTGCGCTACATCTCAAAGTCCTACGGCTCGCCGTGCAACGCCTGGTCACGCTGGCAAGGCCGCGCGGCTAGCGGTCAGTACGGGTGGTACTGATGCGCCTCTACTCCTGCGATGTGTGCGACGCGACCTCGCCCGGTGCGCTGGGCGCGGGCTGGCTCACGCTCACCCAGCACAACGACAAAGACCACGGCGGCGACGTGACGCTGCACTACTGCTCGACACGGTGCTGTGAGGACGACCTCGACTCGCTCGACCTCGGTGGTGCCGAGTGAGCCACGCATGCCCCGAGTGCTCACACGACCCGCTCTGCCGGTGGGTCGACATGCCCGACCTCGCGCGCCACGACTGCGACCTCTGCGACCTCATCGCGCGCGCGCGCGCCGATGAGCGGGAGTCGGCTGTCGACCGATTGAACGAAGCATGGCGGCAGTCGTACACCAACGGGCAAGGCCGACTTAGCCGACTCGGCGTGAATGCTGCCGTGCGCGCCGATGAGCAGGGCCAGTCATGACGCACCCGGTGATCCTGCGCTGCGTCTGCGGTCATCCCGCAAGCGAGCACCTGCCAAGCCTCACCTGGTGCACGCACCGAGTCGATGACGCGGTCTGTGTCTGTGACCGGCTCGAGGTCGACGCGTGAGCGCGCTCGACCTCACCGCCGTCGCGCGATGCATTGAGGGCAGCGTCGACTTCATCACGCTGACGCACGCCGAACAGGTCGAATACCGCCGCGAACTTGCGCGCCGCAATCGTGGCGCAGGAGCACGGCCGGGACGTCAAGCACGCGAGCGGTCAGTGCCACCAGCAGACCGGCCCGCATGCGAAGGCCACGACCCGCGCCTGTTCACAAGCGTGTCGCGCATACCCGAAGGGCTCAAGGTGTGCGGGCCGTGCCTCGTCAAGGACTGGTGCCTGCTTCAGGTCAGGCCTCATGAAGGTTTCGACGGCGTCGCCGGCGGCATCGGCTGGATTAGAGGCCGACGCGTGCCTCCAGTGCGCGAGCTGAAAGGCGGCAAGAAATGACGCGCCATTACGACCACGCGATCCGCACCGCCATCGCGAGAGCCGCCCATGACGGCCTAGTCAATCCCAACGACGTGCGGCCACTCATCCCGGCATGGGTACTGCCCAAACAGATCGGGCTCACCTACCGGCGACTCCGCCAGGACGGCGTGCTCGTTGAGTTTGACCACGTCAGGAGCACCGACACCGCCGGCCGCAACGTCGGCAAGATGGTGCCGCGCTATCGGCTCACCCGACCCGTACCTATTGGCGAGCCTGACGCGCCGCCGCCGCTACCGGTGACACGACCTCGACGACCGCAGGAGTCTGGGCCGTGCGCGGGATGCCAGGCCGAAATCATCCGGTACGGCGAGCAGGGCCGCACCCTGTGCACCTGGTGCGCGTCATGACGCCGCAGGACTGGGACGGGCTGGGCTGGCCTGCGCGTCTGCGCTATATCTCTCGATTGAACCGCCGCGAGCAGCTCGCCGCCGACGGGCTCGCCTGTTGTCCCTCGTGCTGGACGCGACAGGACGACCGCGGCAATGACGGCGAGTGGACCCGCGAGGTCGCGCGCGCATTGCTCGCCGCGATACCGCAGGAGCCCGAGCACGTCACCGCCGAGCGCCGCGATTACCTCCACACACTTCACAACAACAACAACCAGAAGGGTAAGAGATGACCGAATACAAGGGGCCGATTCGCAGGGTTGACACGACCTACCGAGGCAAGCCGACGCATCACTACGAGGACATCAACGGCCAGAAAGTGCCGGGCGTGACCACGATTCTTGGAAAGGGCATGCCTAAGCCCGCACTCCTGCCGTGGGGCATTAAGGCCGTGGCCGAGTACGCGGTCAACAACCGCGAAGAGCTCGCCGAGATGAAGCCGACCGACATGTTGACGACGCTCAAGGGCGCGCCGTACAAGGAACGCGACGCCGCTGCGAAGCGTGGCACCGAGGTGCACCACCTGGCCGAGCGACTCGTGCGCGGTGAGCCTGTCGACGTGCCGGCCGAACTCGCCGACCACGTGGCGCACTACGTCGAGTTTCTCGACGCCTTCAACCCGCAGCCGGTACTCGTCGAGGCCGTCGTCTATCACTGCGAGTACGGCTACGCGGGAAGCCTCGACCTCGTGGCATCCATTGGCGGCGAGACATGGCTGCTTGACGTCAAAACCGGCAAGGGCGTCTACGCCGACACGGCCTACCAGCTCGCCGCCTACCGCTACGCGACTCACTACGTCGACGCTGACGGCCTTGAGCAGCCCATGATTGACATCGACCGATGCGCGGTCATTCACATCACCGGCACGGGCTGGGCTGTCATTCCGATGCAGGCCGACGAGTCAGTGTTGAAGGCGTTCCGGCACATCGCCGTCGTAGCGAAAGAGGCCGAGACGAATGCGGCCTACGTCGGCGAGGCATTGACGGCGGTGCCCGCATGAGTACCGCGCAGATCAATTCGCACAACGCGATTCACCCGTCGCCACGCATGGAGCTAGTTCTGGTAACACCGGAGATCGCGGCTCAGTGGTTGGCGCGTAACACAAGAAATCGACGACTTAACAGCAGAGCCGTCCAGCGCATCGTTACCGAAATGCAGTCAGACCTGTTTCGAGGAGCCACAGGTAGCACGATTATCATTGACCGAGACAACCAATTGCAGGACGGGCAGCATCGACTATCCGCAATTGTTCGCAGCGGCTTTGCTTACAAAATGTGGGTGCTGTTCGATGCTGACCCAGAAGACTTCAAAGTAATTGACGTAGGAGGCGCTGGTCCGCGTCGTGATAGTCAAATCCTTCAGATGCAAGGAGTGAAGGATGCCAACGTTTTAAGGGCTGCCGCTCATTCGGCTTTGCGAATGCGCCAATTGCCAAACGTCAACTGGGGCGCCGGCAACGCGATTGCAAGCGCACTGGTCAGAAGGTTTGTCGTAGACCACGCTGACGCCTTGGCGGTTTGCGGCACTGTCGGGTACAGGGTTGAACGAGCGACTCGCATTTCGCGAGCGCAGTTTGCGGCGGTCGCCTTCGTCGTCTCTCAGTCGTCCGTGAACGGCGGCGAAATGTGGGATGAGTTTGTGACTGACGTGCGCGATGGCGTGCTATTAGACGAAACTTCTCCCGCATATGCGTTGAGGCGTTGGGCGATTAACTACAACGCGCCAGCCAACTCAATGCAAAAACAGCAGACCACGGTCTCGGTTATCGCAAAGGCGTGGAACGCCTACGTGCAAGAACGGCCAATCAAGGTTTTAGCCTACAAATACGGCATTGAGCTGCCGATGCCGCTCCCCGTCCCGAGTCCGAGGTGATAAACATGAGCGACAACCTGCCCGCACTTGTCGACTACTCCAAAGCCCTCGCGGCGTCTGACCTGCTGCCGATGGACTACCGCGGCAAGCCCGCCAACGTCCTGGTTGCCATCGAGTACGGCAAGGCGCTCGACCTCGCGCCGATGGCCGCCATTCAAGGCATCACCGTCATCAAGGGCAAGCCGACCGCGAGCGCCGCGCTCATGGCCGGGCTCGTGCGGCGTGCGGGCCACATCCTGCGAGTGAGCGGGAACGACAAGCGCGCTGAGTGCACGATCATTCGCAACGACGACCCGGATTTCGAGTTCACGGCAATCTGGACAATCGACCGCGCTAAGACCGCCGGGCTGCTCAGTAACCCGACGTGGTCTAAGTACCCAGACGCGATGCTCAAGGCCAGGGCGATCAGCGAGTGCGCGCGCAACGCGTGCTCAGAGATTCTCGCGGGCGTCCAGTACACCGCCGAAGAGCTGGGCGCCGATGAGCCCGTAGCGCCCACCACCGCGCAACGCACCACGGCGGTACGCACCCGCGCGGTCACCAGCACAGTGCCAACAGCCGAGCGCGTCACCGTGGCCGAACCCGACTTCGACGAGCCGACACCGAGCAAAGCCGAACCCGACATTGTCGACGCCGAAGTCATCGAGGACGAGCCCGAGCCGACACCGAAACCAGCAGGCGACCCCATCACGCCCGCGCAACTCAAGGCGCTGCACGCCGCGCTCAACGGGATGGGAATCAAGGACCGTGGCGCCGGGCACACCATGCTCGGCCGCCTCATCGGCCGACCCATCGAGACGACCAACGACCTCACAAAGAGCGAGGCGTCCCACATCATCGACACACTCAAAAAGGAGCTAGACGGATGAGCGCGACCATCACCCTCGACGGGCGACTAGGACAAGACCCTGAGCTCAAGACCACGAGCAACGGCAAGACGCTGACCCGCCTGTCGGTGGTCACTAACGGTCGCAAGCGCACCGAGTCGGGCACGTGGGAAGACGTCGACACCACCTGGTGGGACGTGACGCTCTTCGGACTCGTCGCCGATGACGCCGCGGCGCAGCTCCACAAGGGCGACCGCGTCGTCATCGTCGGCCGCGTGCGCGATGAGCACTGGGAGACACCGGCCGGCGAGAAGCGCAGCCGGAAAGCCGTCATCGCCGACACGTTCGGCCGTCGAGCGAAGGGCGGCCAGGCGTCGCAGTGGTCGGAGTCGGCCAAGGGCTTTGGCGAGACCGAGCCCGCGGGTGACCCGTGGGCGACACAGGCACCGTTCTAGCCACGCGCACCGGCCCGCCACTACCGCCAAGCAGACGGCGGGCCGGTGCCATCCAACCCATACGAGAGAAGGACACCCAAGTATGACTAAGCCAAACGGCCAGGTACATCCTGCGGCCGAGCTCTTCCCGATGTTGAGCGAGTCCGAGCTGGTCGCGCTCGCTGACGACATCAAGGAGCAAGGACTTCTACAGTCGCTCACACTCCTGCCAGACGGAACGCTGCTCGACGGTCGCAACCGATTGGCGGCCTGTACCCGCGCTGCCGTTCGGCCGCGCTTTGTCGTCTACTCCGGCACTGACCCAATCGGCTACATAGTCTCAATCAACGTGCGCCGACGCCACATGACAGAAGGCCAGTTGTCGTTCTTCTCGCTAGAAGTAGAGAAGCAGTACGGGGCCGAAACGAAGGTTCTGGAATCTCAGCGTAAGAGCAAAGTGACTCTTGCCCCGGGGCGAGAGTCAAACGAGCCAAAGTGGTCTGCGGATAAGGCCGCGAAGGCTATCGGCGTAAGCGGCCGTAGTGTGTCGCGCGCTAAGGCTTTGCAGAAGCTTGCCGACACCGACGACGACGTTGTGCCCATCGTTGAAGCCGTCAAGGCCGGAACGCTGCCGCTCAAGACGGCCGAAGCCCAAGCCAAGAGAATCACCAAGCAGAAAGAGGAGCAGACCGCCCGCGTCATCATCATGGCTGAAGTTCCATCCGATGCAACCGGCGAACACTGGCGCATGTATGTCGGCGACTTCCGCGACCGACTCGCCGAACTGCCAAACGGCAGCGTTGACCTGATCGTCACAGACCCGCCGTATCCCCAAGAGTTCCAGCACCTGTGGAGCGATCTCGCCAAGCACGCCAGCCGAGTGCTCGTTCCCCAAGGCATACTTGTGGCGCTCACCGGAAAGATTCAACTGCCACAGGTAATGACGCGCCTGGGTGAACATCTCCAATACGGGTGGATGTACTCCCAGCCGCTGCCGGGCTCACACAGTCGCATCTTGGCCCGCCACACGCTGCAAGCATGGAAACCGTGGCTCGCCTACAGCAATGGCGAATGGCCCAGTGGGCGCATTGACTGGCATCCCGACGTGCTCAACCCAAGCGCACGGGCCAAGGACTTGTACCGATGGCAGCAGGATCCCGAGCCCGCCCGCATGTTGATCGACTCGCTCTGCCCGCCCGGTGGCACAGTGCTAGACCCGTTCACCGGGACCGGCTCTTACGGATTCCTAGCCATTGAGATGGGCCGAAAGTTCATCGGCGTTGAAGCCGACGCCGAGCGGTTTGCCGTGGCCGTTGAGCGCGTTAGTGGTGCTCAGTGGATCGCATGAGAGAAGGGCGCGAGTGGGAAGAGTGCGTGCACGCCTACATCTCATCGCTTCCTAACGTGGAAGTTGAGCAGTTCGGGCAGGCCATGCTCGGGCCACTCTCACGCCGTGCGCTCTTCCAAAAGCCGACGCTTCTGCGATGGTTGCCCGACTTCCTGCTGTGCTCTGGTGACACGTTCGTATGGCTAGAAGCAAAGAAGTCCGTTGGCGTCACGAAGTACGGAAACCACAGTTGTGAAGACGCATCTACCGCAGCACTCCACGAGCTCGCAACCGCTACCGGGCACGCGGCGGTCTACGCGTTCTGGCACCAAGGCGAGACGCCCGGCTTCATGTCCATCGACACGTGGATCAACTACAGGGAAGCCCGCCCATTCATGGGCTCTGGATCAGGAACACCGTTCCACGTGGCATCACACGAGCACTGCCAGCCCACCATTCAGTCGTCACTACGGGCCAAGGTCGGCACATCATGAGCCTGCCGTGGGTCCGTCTTGACACTCAATTCGCGACCAATCCGAAGGTCCTGCACCTCATCGAGGACAAGAATCACGCCGCCGTTGTGGCCTACATCTGCGGCCTCGGCTACTCAGGAACGCACGGAACTGACGGCTATATCCCCGCCGGCGCGCTTCCATTCATCCACGCGAACAAGCGCCTCGCCACCCAACTCGTGAGCGTCGGCCTGTGGCATGACACGACTGGCGGTTACCAGGTCAACGACTGGAATGAGTACCAGCAGAGCGGATTAGAGCAAGTTGAGCGCCGCAAGAACGCCCAGAAAGCAGCACTAGCACGGTGGCATCCCGACGAGCCGCCAGCACCCAAGGCAGGCCGATGAGCATGCGCGACGCATATGCGCGACGCATATGCGCGACGCATGCGGGTCGCATATGCGCGGCGCATATGCACGAACGAACGGACGAACGCACTAACGAAGACCTGTGGTTAAACGCCGAGGGAAACCACAGGTAGTAGACACGCGCGAGAGAGCAGAAGATTTCATCCGATTGAGTCCTCACAACACCCAGGAGCGACCACGATGAGTCCACATCAACCGCCAAAGACGCGCACCTGTGCCGCCGAGAAGTGCGGCCGGCCGATGCCAACTGGCGACAACAGCACCGCGTGCCCGGCCTGCTGGCGACGATTCGACACCAACATTGGAGATATCCCGGCCATCATCACCGAGCTCGACACCACGCTGTCGCGCCAGACAGCGAGCGGGTCAAGCAACGGGCCGAGGTCGAGCGAGACACCGCTGCCGTACAACGTGGACGCCAGCGACGCCGCCGAACTGCTGTCTCGCACGCTCTGGCCGTGGGTACGTGAAGGGCTCGACGCGCACCCAAGCGTGCCGTTGCCGTCGCCATCCGTGGTTGGCATGGCCGCGGCACTGATGCATCTGCACGGGTGGCTCGTCGTCCATCCTGAAGGCCACACCGCCATCGACGAGGTCGGCTATGCCGTCAGCCAGGCGCGCACCGCCATCGACCGCGCCGCCGACCGCGTGTACGCGGGTACATGTGATGGCGATGATGGCGAGTGCGGCGAGGAGCTGTACGCCGTTGAGGGCTTGACTAGCGTGCGCTGCCAGGTCTGCTCAACCGAGCGCGATGTGTACATCTGGCGACGCAATCGGCTAGAAGCCGCAGGTGACTCACTGCTCACGCTCTCGGAGATGACCCGCGCCATCGGCGAGACTGGCACCGAGACGGTCAGTCGTAAACGCCTTGAAGGTTGGGTCAGGCGCGGTCGATTGATTCGTGCTGGCAACCTAGGCGCGGTGCCGTTGTACCGCGTGGGCGACGTGCTCGACGTCATCGAAAGTGAGCGCCGGCGCAGTGGTTGACTCTGTGTCAATCTGCGGATACCTTTGTGATAGGTCGTAATAAGACCAACGCCAGCCCCGCCAACGTGCGGGGCTTTGTCATTGAATGGAGCAGACGGGAGCGCCGCGATGACCACACGCGACGACATCGTCGAAGCCATCGTGCACCATCTCGACACAAAGACTCGACTAGCCGCCGAGCCCGGCACCCACGGGCAACGCGCCACCCTCGACGACAAGATCGACGCGCTACTCGACCAGCTCAACCTCGTGCCCGCATGAGCGCACGTAAGGGCGACGACCTCCGCTCGCACGCGTGGAAAAAAGCCCGCGCCAAAGTGCTCGCCACCGCGACCCTGTGCTACCTGTGCGGCCAGCCCATCGACCGCACCGTTGACCCGCGCAGCCGCTGGGCGCCGAGCGTAGACCACGTCATCCCGCGCAGCTTAGGCGGCTCACTGACAGCGCCCGCGAACCTTCGCGCCGCTCACTATGGCTGCAACTCAAAGCGCGGCAACGGCACCAAGCGCCGCCGGCCGCCGACATCGACGGGCTCAACCTCGCGCACCTGGTGACGCACCGTGACCGCCGCGCCCTAGGGGGTGGGGGGTCAGTTTTCTGTGCGTCATCTTGCTGACCGCGCATCTCTGCAGTTTTTCTCTCCCTAGCGCGTCTCTGGAGGCTGTCGTGTCCGTTTCCGACGCCGCCGCGACGGGTGACCGCGCGGCAACCTTGGCCGCGATCCGCGACAACCTGGCCGCGCGCCTCGACGACCCGGAGATTCGTGACGCCGCTTCCGTGGCGCGTCAGCTCGTCGGGGTTTTGGACGCGCTGGCTGAGGGGCCGGCCGAGGAGGCCGATTTCATTGATGACCTGCGAGCAAGGCGTGCAGCTGCCGAGGCTGTCAAGCGTTCCGCCAAGAAGTGACTCTGCTGGCGCTGACGCGGTTGCGTTGTGCGCGTCTGCTGGGCTAGTGCTCGACCCGTGGCAGGCGTTCACGATGGAGCAAATGTTAGGCCGCCGCGACGATGGGACGTGGTCAGCGTTTGAGGTTGGGCTAGTTGTTGCTCGCCAGAACGGCAAGGGCGCCGTGCTTGAGGCTCGCGCCTTGGCCGGTCTTTTCATGCTCGACGAATCGCTCATCCTGTGGAGCGCGCATCAATTCAAGACGGCTCGCGAAGCGTTCCGCCGCATGGTTTATCTCATTGAGAACACGCCTGCGTTGAAATCGCGCGTGAAGAATATCCGCACCTCGCACGGCGAAGAGGGCGTCGAACTCAAGACCGGCCAACGGTTGCAATTCGTGGCGCGCTCGAGGACGAGCGGCCGCGGCTTCACTGCCGACGTTGTCATTCTCGACGAGTGCCAGGTGCTCGACGCCGAGGACATGTCGGCGCTGATCCCGGTCCTGTCGACTCGGCCGAATCCGCAGGTCATCTACACGGGCACGGTCGACGATCAGGCCACGCATCTACGCGGCCTACGCGAACGTGCGCTGACTGGCACCGATGCGTCGCTGTGCTACCTCGAATGGTCGGCACCCGACGAGTCCGACCCAGCCGACCCGGAGGCGTGGGCGGCGGCTAACCCTGCGATGGGTATCCGCATCTCGGCCGAGCACATTGGCCGCGAGCTCGCCGCGCTCTCGGGCGATGTCGACTGGTTCCGCCAGGAGCGCTTGAGCATCTGGCCTAAGCGCGTGCCCGATGGCGTCTTCAACGATGACCAGTGGGCGGCGTGCCAAGACGAGGGCAGCGTCATGCTCGACCCCGTCTGCTTCGGTGTCGACGTTTCACTCGACCGTTCATGGTCGGCGATCTCGGTGGCCGGCCGTCGCGACGATGGACTGACGCACGTGGAGCTTGTCGACTACAGGCGCGGCACGTCGTGGGTTGTCGAGCGTGTGCGCGAACTGGTTGAGCGTTGGTCACCTGGCGCCGTGGTTGTTGACGCCGGCGGGCCTGCTGGTTCACTGCTCGCTGACTTCGAGGCAGCGCGCGTGCCCGTTGTCCTGACTTCGGCGCGCGATGTCGCGCAAGCCTGCGGCGGATTCTTTGACGCGGTCGACGGCGGTTTCATTC